>OJFV01000058.1_pt1 | contig 83324 bp, 71 predicted proteins | sample 1594391 | NCBI WGS metagenome assembly OJFV01 (sample SAMN05416856, study PRJEB24817) | seawater metagenome | isolation source: Sea water | place: Canada:Atlantic | collected 2013-11 | reverse complement strand
TGGCGAGGATGACGAGACTTGAACTCGCGACCTCTGGCGTGACAGGCCAGCGCTCTAACCAACTGAGCTACACCCCCGCAGTAGGTGCCATCGACGGAAGATTAAGTGGCGAGGATGACGAGACTTGAACTCGCGACCTCTGGCGTGACAGGCCAGCGCTCTAACCAACTGAGCTACACCCCCACATAATCTTCCCTGCGGACGAGGGTTTATTTAGTGTAGTACCCTCCCCCTGTCAAGCGACTGAATAGATTCTTCTTCGTTTTTTACATCTTTTTTTCAAGAAGGCTAAAAAAGGCAGAAAATCCTTTAGCTTCAATGTTCTACGAATCGTTCCCAATGGTAGAACTTTCACGACAAACACCCTTTTCCGGGCCTTTAATTGATAGTTTATCAAAATTATTTCGAAGCGATTCTATCATCTCAAAAGGCAACCATCGAATCAACTCTAACAGAAAGTTATTTTAAACAACCTCTCGAAATTTTGCTTCACAATTCGAGGAGCCAAAAAACATTACAACAACAAAAAACGGCATCCCAAAATGGAATGCCGTTTTCTAAAAGACGTCTAGTGGGCGATGACAGGCTCGAACTGCCGACCCTCTCGGTGTAAACGAGATGCTCTACCAACTGAGCTAATCGCCCACCAGACGTCCTCGTCTGATGAAGAGGTTTTTAAGGTGATTCGGATACATTGGCAAGAGTAAAAATACAGAAAAATGACAATAAATGAAAAAAATAATACTGAAGGCAAAAAAAAACCGGTTGGCAATAAGCCAACCGGTTTTTCTATAACAACTACAAACAGTTATTTATTGTTCACAGCGTCTTTAAGGCCTTTACCGGCCTTGAACTTAGGCTGCTTAGAAGCAGGGATCTGGATAACTTCACCAGTACGTGGGTTACGGCCCTGTGACGCAGCACGTGCTGCAACACTGAAAGTACCAAAACCGACAAGGCGAACTTCATCACCACCAGTTAGCGCACCAGTTACGGCTTCAAATACACCATCGATTGCTTTACCAGCATCGGCCTTTGACAGACCAGTTTTCTCGGCAACAGCTGCGACCAAATCATTTTTATTCATGTTGACCCCCCCTCTAATTTTACGGGTAAGATTGAAAAAGTATCTAACGACTTCTTGATTGTGCGGTGATTGTAGATCGCTATTGGTTGTGACGTCAATGCAAGAAACGACCGAATCCCAAGGGTTTTGATAGCATTTTATCTATCTTGCCTCACAAAAAGCACAACTAATGGGTAATTACCCCTTCACGATCACTTTCAAGATGCTTTTCAGGGCCTTTTTCTTCTACCCAATCCAATATGGGTGTTAGATTCTTTGATAAAGCAACCTTGAGGACCTCATCAACCGTAGCGCAAGGGATAACCTTAAGTCCTTGAAGTACATTATCAGGAATATCGGCTAAATCTTTCTCATTTTCGCTCGGAATAATAACGGTCTTTATATTTCCTCTCAAAGCAGCAAGCATTTTCTCTTTCAAACCGCCAATCGGGAGTACTCTTCCTCGTAATGTTACCTCACCCGTCATAGCTACATCATGACGAATCGGATTTTCGGTCAATACAGATACGATAGAGGTAACCATAGCGACACCAGCCGATGGTCCATCTTTAGGAGTCGCACCTTCAGGAACATGTACGTGAATGTCCTTTTTATCGAACAGGGAAGGCTTGATACCAAATTCAAGACTGCGGCTTTTGACAAAATACTCTGCAGCTTGGATCGATTCTTTCATCACATCGCCCAGCTTACCAGTAGCAGATACCTTACCCTTACCCGCGACAGTCACAGACTCGATGGTTAAGAGCTCACCGCCAACTTCTGTCCACGCAAGCCCCGTCACAACGCCAACGAGGTCTTCCTGCTCAGGCTCACCGTAACGATATCTTTGAATACCAGCATAATCGCCAAGATTATCGACTGTAACGTGAATAGTTTCAGCTTCACCCATTTCGATGTTTTTGATTGCCTTACGTAATAGCTTGGCAATTTCACGTTCCAGGTTACGAACGCCAGCTTCGCGTGTGTAGTGTTGAATGAGCTTACGAAGCGCTTCGTCATCGATAGCCCATTCCCCGGTCTTCACACCGTGGTCTTTAAGCTGTTTAGGAATCAAGTGACGGATAGCAATCTGCAACTTTTCATCTTCTGTATAACCAGGAATACGGATAATTTCCATCCGATCCAGAAGAGGTTGCGGCATACGAAGAGAATTTGCTGTGGTTACAAACATTACATCAGAAAGATCATAATCAACTTCGAGATAGTGATCATTAAAGGTATTGTTTTGCTCTGGATCCAACACTTCTAACAAGGCAGATGAAGGATCACCACGCCAGTCATTGCCAAGTTTATCGATTTCGTCCAAGAGGAAAAGCGGATTAGAAGACTTAGCCTTCTTCATTCCCTGAACTACTTTACCTGGCATGGAACCAATATACGTACGGCGGTGACCACGAACTTCGGACTCATCCCGTACACCACCAAGGCTCATACGGACAAAGTTACGACCCGTTGCTTTAGCAATAGACTTACCTAGTGACGTCTTACCAACGCCAGGAGGCCCAACGAGGCACAAAATTGGCCCCTTAACTTTGCGCATACGCTGTTGAACTGCCAAATACTCAAGAATGCGTTCTTTTACTTTTTCCAAACCAAAGTGTTCTTGATCGAGAATATCGCCAGCACCAGGAATGTCTTTTTTGATTTTAGAGCGTTTCTTCCAAGGAATAGAAAGCATCCAATCAAGATAATTACGAACAACCGTTGCCTCAGCAGACATTGGGCTCATATTTCGTAATTTTTTGAGCTCTGCAGTCGCCTTTTCATTCGCTTCTTTGGTCAGCTTTGTTTTCGCAATTTTTTCTTCAAGTTCCGCAAGTTCGTCGCGGCCATCTTCACCCTCGCCGAGTTCTTTCTGAATAGCTTTAAGCTGTTCATTAAGATAATACTCTCGCTGAGTTTTTTCCATCTGGCGCTTTACGCGATTACGAATTCTCTTCTCAACTTGTAGAACCCCGATTTCGCCTTCCATGAAACCATAGATCTTTTCCAGACGCGCCGCGATTGTTTCACACTCGAGAAGTTCCTGTTTTTCAGAAATCTTGAGTGATAAATGAGAAGCAACCGTGTCAGCTAATTTTCCTGATTCATCAATTTGATTAATTGAAACAAGGACTTCAGGCGGAATTTTTTTATTCAGTTTAATGTATTGCTCAAACTGAGAGACCACACTGCGTGTCAACGCATCCAGTTCACGTTCATCACCCTCTTCTTCTTCAAGAGGCACGGCTTCGGCCTGAAAGAAATCTTCGTTATCAGAAAATTTCGTAATTTTTGCCCGGCGTACACCTTCAACAAGAACTTTTACCGTTCCATCAGGTAACTTCAATAACTGAAGGACAGTACCAATGGTTCCAACAGAATATATATCAGAAGGACTGGGATCATCCTGTGAAGCATTTTTTTGAGTAACAAGCATGATTTGCTTGTCCTCTTTCATTACATCCTCAAGCGCACGAACGGATTTATCCCGGCCGACAAAGAGAGGTACGATCATATGCGGGAAAACAACAATGTCACGCAATGGGAGTACGGGATAAATATCTCCGTGAGAAATTTCCAACATATATCCTCACAAGCTCGCTGGCTTAAAAACGGATTAGAGGGGGGCGACAAATCACCCCCCCATAAAATATACTTCTTTATAGATATGAAACCTTACCTAACCTTCAAGTCCTCAAACTGAGGATTTTTAAGATTAGGAATCAGTGCCGGTATCTTCTTTGCTATCACCGTATATATAGAGAGGCTGAGCATTACCGAGCACAACTTCGCTATTAATAACGATTTCTTCGACACCTTTAAGGCTTGGTAATTCAAACATCGTATCCAGAAGAATTCCTTCCATAATGGATCGGAGCCCACGAGCACCTGTTTTACGTATGATTGCTTTTTTTGCAATTTCTAGCAAAGCACCATCAGTAAAGGTAATCGATATATCTTCCATCTCGAAAAGACGTTTGTATTGCTTAACCAATGCATTTTTTGGTTGAGACAAAATCTCAACAAGAGCATCAGCATCAAGATCTTCAAGAGTTGCAACAACAGGCAAACGACCGACAAATTCAGGAATAAGTCCGAATTTCAGGAGATCTTCAGGCTCAACCTCACGAAGGATATCCCCCATACGACGCTCGTCTGGGCCAACAACATCCGCACCAAACCCAATCGATGATCCTTTTCCGCGACTTGAAATAATTTTATCAAGACCCGCAAAAGCGCCACCGACGATAAACAGGATATTCGTCGTGTCTACCTGGAGGAACTCTTGTTGAGGATGCTTACGCCCACCTTGCGGCGGAACAGAGGCAACTGTGCCTTCCATTATCTTTAGAAGCGCTTGCTGAACACCTTCACCAGAAACATCCCGCGTAATCGACGGATTATCAGATTTCCGACTTATTTTGTCGACTTCATCAATATAAACGATGCCACGTTGGGCTCGTTCAACATTGTAGTCCGCAGATTGTAGTAACTTTAGAATAATGTTTTCTACGTCTTCACCAACATAACCAGCCTCAGTAAGAGTGGTAGCATCGGCCATCGTAAAAGGAACATCCAGTATGCGTGCCAAGGTTTGAGCAAGAAGCGTTTTACCGCAACCTGTTGGACCAACAAGCATAATATTGGATTTGGCGAGCTCAACGTCGCCAGATTTATTCCCATGAGCTAAGCGCTTGTAGTGATTATGCACTGCGACAGAGAGCACTTTCTTAGCGTGCCTTTGTCCAATGACATAATCATTTAATACGTCACAGATATCCTGAGGGGATGGAACGCCATCGCCAGATTTTACCAATGAGGATTTATGTTCTTCACGAATGATATCCATACATAGTTCGACACACTCGTCACAAATAAAGACGGTGGGTCCCGCAATAAGTTTGCGAACTTCATGCTGGCTCTTGCCACAGAAGGAACAGTAGAGAGTATTTTTCGAGTCGTTATCGCTCGATTTAGTCATTGCGTATGAGCCTCGAAATCAATTCCCAACTAGGTCATGTTGACAGACAGACCCGACCCGCACAATGGGAAATTATCCAGTAACAAGCAAAATTATTAAGTATCACACCTAAAGATTTTACTCAGTTTATTAAAGGGTAACAAACCTTCGTTAATGAACAGTTCCCAGTACGGGTCAATTATAAAAAAAACTATGATGCGTTATCTTCAGCGTTTGGATCTACCTTACGATGAGAAACAACTTCATCAATCAAGCCAAACTTAAGCGCCTCTTCAGGGGTCATGAAGTTATCACGTTCCATACCCGCTTCAATCTTTTCAATTGGCTGCCCACAATGTTGAGCATAAAGACCGTTCAATCGAGCACGAGTTTTGATAATTTCTTGTGCATGGATTTCGATGTCAGTTGCCTGACCCTGAAAGCCACCTGAAGGCTGATGAATCATTACTTTAGCGTTCGGAAGCGCATAACGCTTACCTTTCGCACCGGCCATGAGCAACAGCGAACCTGCAGAAGCAGCCTGCCCCACACACACGGTTGAAACCTGTGGTTTGATGTACTGCATTGTATCATACATTGCCAAACCAGCAGTGACGACACCACCAGGAGAGTTAATATAGAAGGAGATATCTTTTTTGGGATTATCAGATTCTAGAAACAGCAACTGAGCACAAACCAAACTTGCGACCTGATCGTTAACTTGACCGGTCAAAAAGATGATTCGCTCTTTCAGAAGACGAGAGTAAATATCATAAGAACGTTCGCCACGGCTTGTCTGTTCGACAACCATAGGCACGAGAGTATTCATATATATATCGCGTGGATCACTCATGGCTTCCCCTCAAAATAAAACGCGTGTCGTAGATTAACCAACGAGTTTAGGTCGTTAACTATACCTTACCAAAAAGTAATATGGGTTGCGCGAGAGATTCGCACAACCCATACCACACGTTTAGTTTTCAAAAAGCCGAGACTTAAGCGTCTGCATCAGCCTTTTTCGCTGCAGCTTTTTTAGCTGGTTTCTTTACAGGCTTTTTATCATCGTCTTTTTTTACAGCTTTCTTAGCTGTTGCTTTTTTAGCCGGCTTCTTTTTATCAGCTTCGGCATTTTCAGCTTCGATTTCTTTACGTAAATCTTCAGGTGAAATTGATTTCTCAGTAACTTCAGCTAGATCAACGATATAATCGACGACTTTGTCTTCAAATACCGGGGCACGAAGATTAGAAAGAGCCTGCGGATTCTTTTGATAGAACTCAAACACAGCCTGTTCTTGACCAGGATAGTTACGTGCTTCTTGAAGCAGGGCTCCGTTAAGCTCTTCCTGAGTTACATCGATCTCGTTTTTAGTTCCAACTTCTGAAAGAAGAAGGCCTAGACGAACACGACGCACAGCAATTGCACGGTACTCTTCTTTGAGTTCATCTTCAGACTTAGAAGCATCTTCTTCATCAAGCTTGCCCTGCTCTTTGTCGGCTTCGATCTGTTTCCAGATACCGTCAAATTCAGATTCGACCATTGAGTCAGGAACATCAAAATCGTGATTTTCAGCAAGCTGATCTAAAACGTTACGTTTCAGGTGAGAATGAGCGATCCGGTCGTATTCGACTTTAACTTGCTCAGCAACACGCTCTTTCAGTTTTTCGAGGTTCTCTTCACCGAGTTTCTCAGCAAGAGCATCATCGATTTCTGCAGGAGCTGTTTCTTCAATGTCTTTTACTTTAACTTCGAAGACAGCATCTTGGCCAGAAAGCTTCTCGTTGCCATACCCTTCAGGGAAGGAAACGTTTACGGTTATATCGTCATCGATATTTGCGCCAACGACTTGCTCTTCAAAACCCGGGATAAACTGACCAGAACCAAGCTCAAGTTTAAAATCATCACCGGCCATGCCAGGAAGTGCTTCACCACCGACAGTACCTTTAAAATCGATAGTAACAACGTCACCGTTTTTAGCTTTACGCTTTTTCTTAAGCGGGTTTGTTGTTTTATGATTTTCAGCGATACGGCTCAAAGAATCGTCAACTTCCTCAGCAGGAACATCAACAGATAGCTTTTCCAGCTTCAGCTTTGCAAAATCCATTGGCTCGACATCAGGAATGATTTCGAAAGCAATAGTATATTCGAGATCTTTACCTTCATCGAAAGAAGTAACTTCGATTTTAGGCTGCATAGCAGGACGAAGACTGCGTTCAGAGATAACTTCCTGAGACGTTTCGTTAACCAGAGCTTCAAGCACTTCACCCATTACGTTTTTACCGTAACGTTGCTTCATCATAGCCATTGGAACTTTACCAGGACGGAAGCCAGGGAGCTTAACTTGTGTACTTAGCTCAACCAATCGGCTATCGATCTTAGCGTCGATGTCCGCGGAGGATACAACCACCGTAAATTCGCGTTTCAGATTGTCCGCGTTTGTCTCAGTTACCTGCATTTGCCGGCGGCGCCTTTCATATAACGATAAAAAGACCTGGAGGAACAAAAACAAGCTGCCCGGGCAGCGCTCGCCTTCCAGGGTCAAACAAATTATTTTCGAGTTGGTGCGGGTGAGAGGACTTGAACCTCCACGCCCATAAGGCGCCAGAACCTAAATCTGGTGCGTCTACCAATTCCGCCACACCCGCAATCATTCTCGATTTGGAGGTGTTTAATGCATCAAGCCGGGGGACGCAACAAAGACTTTATAGTTTTTTGATTTTTTTTCATTTCAACACCAAATACATTAAAGAAAATGGTTAAATCATAGGATTCATAACGATATTTAAAAATTGACCTATGAACCGAACACATCTTTAAGAATTTCAGTTGTCCTTGCTACCGGATTCTTACGAATCTGCTCTTCTTCTTTCGCGAGATAATAGAAGAGACCATCTAGAGCTTTTCCAACGGTATAATTTGTAAGGTCAGACTTCACATCTGGAACAAAAGGAATCGTTTTGTAGCTAGAAATCATTTCCTCATATGATTTCACGGCTCCTACCTCTGAAAGTGTCTTATCAACAATGGGTTTGAACCGTGTTGTAAGATCAGGTGTCATCTTTTCTTGGAAATAACGTGTCGCTTCATCATCACGCCCATTGTAGATGCGCTTTGCATCATCCAATGTCATTTCACTAATTGCATTAAAGAAGAGTTCTTTGGCTTCAACTGCAGCTTTTTCTGCGCCACGATTAAGCTTTAACTCCAAATCATCCGCCATAGACGAGAGCCCGACCGTACGCAGCGCGCTTTGTACTTTCTTTAATGAATCAGGAAGGGGGATATGAATTTGAGAATCGCCATTGTAACCGTTCTGCAGACTAACTTGATCGATAACACGCTCAGAGCCAACGCGCAGGGCTTCTTTCAAGCCCGTAGAAACTTCACCGACAGATAAATCGCTTGTCTCACTCGTATCTCCGCCACCCAGTAACTTGAGGCCCTGCCCTAACAAATCACCTTGAGCGGGAACAGTTGTTAAAGAGACCCCTAAAACCAATGGAATGCTGAAAATGATTTTATACATAATAATACCCTAAATAACCTACAACGGCTGTGTAATAACTAAATTCTCTTATCAAGTAGTGAGAATATTGTGAAACACTAGAAGGTAAAAGAACGTATTTATACTTAACGATAATTTGGTAGCGGGCTACTTGCCGACTAGCTATAGCTATTCGAACACACGAAAAGCCCTGAAAGAAAACTCTCAAGGCTTATTCAGCTAGGTTATGAATTTAATTCGGCTAAATCGCTTCGCAATAACGTTCAGAAAAACTCGATATACCCAGAGTTCTAAAATCTTCGAACCCAGTACTCGTATCACCATCTACCGAAATAGAAAAATGAACATGCGGAATACCAAATGTATCCGTCTTGACTGTTATAACCTTGGCGGTTTCAATAACCCTGTGTGGATTTACATAGCGATACTTATGGCCAACTTTAACTTCATCTGATTCGCGCTTGAACTTATAAATACTATCGACGAAAGACATACTATTACCCTATTTGCGAACATACCTGTTTACATGACGAGGTCAGTATTAACAGGTAGCTATTAAATAAACGTAAATAAATAGATCAAACACTTGCTAATTTTTTTGTAAATTAAAGGGCTTAGCAAAAGAGGAGTATACTCTATTCATCTTTATTTCGGAGAAACCTCTGCACCACAAATCGAATTCCTGCTAGCAGATCATCTGCAATCATCCCAGCCCCAGCATGACTTGCGGCCTCTCCATGTATCCAAACTCCAGCACAAGCCGCTTCAAAGGGCTCTAAGCCCTGGGCAAGTAATCCTGTAATAATACCCGCGAGAACATCTCCAGCCCCTCCCCTCGCAAGATAACCTGGCGCATTTGTATTGATAACGATACGTCCATCAGGAGATGCAATGACGGTATCCGCCCCCTTTAGAACAATTATTCCTCCTGAACTCTTAGCAGCCTTTGCTGCATTTTCAATTTTACTTTGTCTTAAGTCTGGAAAGATTTTTTTAAACTCACCCTCATGAGGTGTGAGAACTACATTTTTATGGATAGCGTTGATAAGTTCATCCCGACAAGTCTCAAACACACTTATCGCATCAGCATCCAATACAATTGATCTCGACTTTAAATTAAGAAGTTTTTGTACCGTTCGCTTCAGCTCATCGCCTCTGCCGCCCCCCGGACCAATAAGTAATGAATTAATTCTTTTATCGGAAAGCACATCATCTATATCTGAAATAATATCTGTACCGCTCTCAATGGTGCGAACAATAAGACTTGGGGATGTTAGCGCATAAACGAGCTGATCTTTCTCTGAGCACAAAACGCTAACAAGGCCTGAGCCAACTCGAAGAGCAGCAAGACTAGACAGACGCGCTGCTCCCGTCATTATTCCCCCAAAAACCAGAGAATGTCCAAAGCTGTATTTGTGTTTATTAAAACTATACTGAGGGATTTTATCCATCCACAAACAAGGATTGTTTTCTGCAATGTTAGGCGCGATTTTCTTGAGACAATCCTGCCCTATCCCAATATCAACCACAGAAACCTCACCACATATTTTTTTGCCTGGATAAAGGAGGTGCCCAGGTTTCTTTCGAAAAAAAGTAACTGTCCTTGTTGCCGTAAAAACGTGGTCTCCCATTACCTGCCCCGTATCCCCAGACAAGCCGCTCGGGATATCTACAGAAATTGTTGGCTTCGACTTTGCCCATTGGGAGAACTGAGCAACCCGACCTTCGAGTGGACGCGACAATCCAGCGCCAAAGAGTGCATCAACAATTACGTCTGCGTTCTCAAAATCTTTTTTCTTAAGATCAATAAAAAGATCACCCTGCCATTGCCCCGCATGAACAAGGGCGTCACCCCTTATCGCCTCACGCGGGATCAAAGAAAAAAGCTTAACGTCAAAACCTTGATCGTGAAGTATTTTGGCCGCGACAAACCCATCGCCGCCATTATTACCCTGCCCACACAACACAAGGACTTTTCCGACACCGGACAAGGCTCCGCCTAAAGCTTTAGCCACGGCTTCGCCCGCATGAAACATCAGATCAGCACCTGAGACACCGGACTTTATGGTGATACTGTCGGCCTCGTACATTTGGGAGACTGTCAGGACGGGGTTTTCGTTCCATGTCATCTCAATACTAGTCCCGGAATGATTAAACTGACTTAAATTTTTCAGGCACAACAACACAAACTAAAACGATATCACCAGAAGTAACTTTTTACTGAAATATGTAAAATAACTCTATAGCTGATAAACTTACCTACGAGGGTTAGACTTTGGTTTTGAAATAAGGAGAGCGCCAATTCCGGCATATCTACGCGGGTTTTTGACAGGCTTTGGGACAATTACGAGCTCGGCACCGCTTTGCTCTAAAAGTGTACGATCAACTGAAGAGCTAACCTCAACCTCAGGTGAGGTCTCGATTTCTTTCTCCGCTTGAGCAGCGCTGTCAACGGGCTCCTCTTCAACCAAGAGCACCGAACTCTTAGCGTCCTGCTCAACCTCGGTTGTTGTCAGCTGGATTTCAGAAGCCTGCTTTTCAGCTTGCAGTTTTGCTTCGGCGATATCTACGTCAATTTCCTCGATTTTTGCAGCCGCGCGTTTATTCCCAGTGTCGGCAGATTTTTGATACCATTTTTTGGCTTCGAGCAAATCCTTGGGAACAGATAGTCCAAGGCGATAAACTTCGCCCAAAGCATATTGAGCCCCCCCGACACCATTATTTGCAGACTGATGAAACCAAAAGACCGCCTGCTCTAGGTTTTGCTCGACACCTTCACCCCTGAAATAGGCAAGACCAAGATTGTATTGCGCCATGGCATGTTTGGATTGCGCGGCTAACTGCCAATAAGAAACAGCCTTTGCTCTATCTTCTTCTGTCCCCAATCCTTGAGCAAAAAGCCGGCCAAGATTATTTTGGGCCGCAGTAATTCCTTGGTCAGCAGCTTTTATATACCACTTAATCGCTTCTTGGTATTTGGCGCCACCCTCCAAGTCTGCAGTCTCATAAAGCTTACCAATACTGTATTGCGCCTTCGCATCACCGCTCTCAGCCAGAGGGAGCCAAAAAGATAAAGCGAGCGCATGATCTCCTTGCTCAAAGGCTTCTACACCTTCCAAGTAGTCGTCAGCATAACTCAGGTTAAATGAAAATAAAAAAAGGCTGGCGGCTACGGCAGCTATTTTAAAGGCTCGTTTCATACGTCTTGCGCCCTACGAATCTGGATATATGTAGAGAACCTACATAAGAGATCAATATGGCTCAACAATGTCCTTTAACTAAATACTATTTGATCTGCTCTGGCACGTCTTTATCGGGATACAAAGCAAGACAGGTGAATTGCAATAATTTCTCGCGATTACCAGAGGACATGATAACTCGAACACCAATTTGATCTTCGGCGCACCACATTACTTCACCTTGAAAATCGCCTGCAATTGAATGGGTTAACGTCACTTCCTTACCCACATCTGCACCGACATTTCCTTTGAGGCAAAAACCTCCAAACGACAGATCAGCAACAGTCGTCATAACAGACTGACCATCACGATCAACGACCTTAAGTGATATTGGCTCTGAAGCAGAAAATCTTTGAGCCTGACGCCTATCTTCGCCAGCGACTGCGTTATTTTCCATGACCCTTGCCTTTATTTAATTCTACATAACTCTAAAATTAATGATAAATCATAACAAACTAAGCAGTGGTTAATAACCCACCCAACAACTTGGATTTATTCAAACAAAATATTCTATAAAAAGAGAGAGCTTTGCCGATAAATAATATTTGAAAATAGGCAAAGAAAAAGCGGCTCATCGCATGGGGCCGCTTGATTTAGCATGATACGCTAATTGATAAGATGAAATGGGGTGGCTGAGGGGACTTGAACCCCCGGCCCCCGGTACCACAAACCGGTGCTCTAACCAACTGAGCTACAGCCACCACAAAGTCATCGTCAATCGAGTATAATCTCGACCGATGAGCGAGCTTTTATACGCATCCGCCGAGTGCGTCAAGCGCAACTGTACACATGTAGAAAATTGTTTTTTCGATTCCATTTTTCATGCCCCTCATTTCCGAGGTTAATCCTGTCAAAATTCACCCCAACACCCATAAAGTGAGTATAGATCCTGAGCTAGATACTCTGGTTTTTACCGGACTACTAAATGCACAAAGTCTTTGGAGTTGAGCTTAGGAATCGGCCCTCCACAACTTCCAGACTCCGATTAACATTTCTGCGTATTGAAACTCAGTAAAGAACACTATTTAAGCCTTAATTCCCTCCAATGAATTATTGCTAAATCCTAGAGACGGGGCATTACTACTATTATACTTTCACCACTAAAAAATCACTCTGACCAGGCTATAACAATTACATTGCTCACCTAATGACCACACAAACACATCGCTGCACAATTATTAGGCACCCGCTGTATCTTTTTTAATCACGCTATAATTATTTTTGTAAAAAAGACCCAAAAACTGCGAACAGTATAGTTGGCACACATCATGCAGTAATAGAGGAAAATAAAATGGACGAAAGAGCCGCCCCCTACTGATGCTGGAGCATTCGGACACATGAAAAAGATCGAAGCGATCATCAAGCCTTTTAAACTCGACGAAGTGAAAGAAGCCCTTCACGAAGTTGGAATCAAAGGTATCACTGTTACTGAAGCCAAAGGATTTGGTCGCCAAAAAGGCCATACGGAACTCTATCGCGGCGCAGAATATGTCGTTGATTTCCTGCCTAAGGTGAAAGTTGAAATCGTCCTCGAAGATGAACTTGCCGAACGGGCAACAGAGGCCATACAACAAGCTGCACAAACTGGCCGCATTGGCGATGGCAAGATCTTTGTTAGCCACATCGAAGAAGTCATTCGTATCAGAACAGGCGAACGCGGTAGCGACGCTATTTAATTACCTCATTAAAAAAATACTCCGATAAAGAGTATCTCTTAAAGTACAAAGGAAAGAGCTTTATGTCTGACGTGCAGAGCGTCCTTGATCTCATCAAGGAAAATGAAGTTGAGTTTGTTGATTACCGCTTCACAGATCCCCGTGGTAAATGGCACCACATGACAATGTGTGCTTCTGCTGTTGGTGAAGACGAACTTGAAGACGGCATCCTGTTTGATGGCTCCTCAATCGAAGGCTGGAGAGCGATCAATGAATCAGACATGGTTATTAAGCCAGATTTGACTTCCGCCGTTATGGACCCCTTCTCAGCTCAATCACAGCTCATCTTAAACTGTACTGTTTACGAGCCAGATTCAGGTCAGCTCTATAACCGTGACCCTCGTGCAACGGCTGAACGCGCCGAAGCCTACCTCCAGTCTACAGGAATTGGCGACACGGTTTACTTTGGTCCAGAGGCAGAGTTCTTTCTTTTTGACAACGTTCAGTTTGACACCAATAGCCACAGCACATTCTTCCAGCTTGACGATGAAGAATCTCCGCACATGACACGCGCAGAAATCGATGGTGGTAACTCTGGTCATCGTCCTCGTATCAAGGGCGGTTATGTACCAGTAGGTCCTGTTGATACAGGTACCGATATTCGTGCCGAGATGGTTACTGTCCTAAAAGCTATGGGCGTAGAAGCTGAAAAGCATCACCATGAAGTAGCTCCTTCCCAGCATGAACTCGGTGTTAAGTTTAACACTCTAGTTAAAGCAGCCGATGAACTCCAGATCTACAAATATGTAGTTCAGAACGTTGCTCATTCTTACGGTAAAACAGCGACCTTTATGCCAAAACCTATTGCTGGTGATAACGGCTCTGGCATGCACTGCCATATGTCAATCTGGAAAGAAGGCGTACCAACTTTCGCTGGAGAAAGTTATGCTGGCCTTTCCGAAACATGCCTTTACTACATTGGCGGCGTCATAAAACATGCTAAAGCCCTAAACGCCTTCACAAACCCATCAACCAATAGCTACAAGCGTTTGGTCCCTGGTTTTGAAGCTCCAGTTCTTCTTGCTTATTCCGCACGCAATCGTTCAGCTTCTTGTCGTATTCCGCACGGCTCAAACCCAAAAGCTAAACGCGTAGAAGTTCGCTTCCCAGATCCGGTTGCCAACCCATACCTCGCGTTCTCAGCTCTCCTCATGGCTGGCCTTGATGGTATTCGTAATAAAATCCATCCTGGTGAAGCAATGGACAAAGATCTTTACGATCTTCCTCCTGAGGAACTCAAAGATATCCCAACAGTTTGCGGCTCCCTAAGAGAAGCTTTGGATTCTTTGGAAGCTAACTACGAATTCCTGCTTGCAGGAGACGTATTCTCCAAGGACCAGATCGATGCTTACATTCGTTTAAAACGTGAAGAAGTAATGCGTTTTGAAATGGCGCCTCATCCTGTCGAATTCGATATGTATTACAGCGCTTAAGTCGTTACCGGAAGTAACCAACCTGATGCGTCCCTGCTAACAGGGTTGGAACTTCAAATGATAAAAGCCTCCAGTTTACTGGGGGCTTTTATTTTATGTAAATTGTTACTTTTTATTTCGTATCTACTCTAAAATTCTGACCTTAAGGTTAGGACCTAGGTAAGATTACTTACGTAGAAATCGCAATATCATAACGCCAGACATATCCCCTATCTTGAAAGGGCTAGATATGTTTTAGGCGCACGATTGCTTCATTTTTACCCCCGAAGCAAAACCCCTCGCGCTTAACATGTCTAGTAACCATTTTTAAGCTGGAAAGATAAATCAGAAAATCCGTTCAGACCGGGGCCAGGCTTGGGTCGCCAGTTCCTGCGAGAAAATATAGCCGAACCATTTCCGGTAAGCTCTTTACCTCAAGCTTTTCCATAATTCGGGCTCTATGAACCTCTACTGTTCGGGTACTGATTCCAAGTTCATAAGCAATTACCTTGTTAAGCAACCCTTCAACGAGCTTATCCAGCACTTCCTTTTCACGAGGTGTGAGCTTCGATATTGTAGCTTCAGCTTTGTGCTTCAGCTCTGCTTTCACATGACTTTTCTGACTGACCTCAAGACCTTCAGTAACAACATTTATTATTTCTGTGTCCGAAAAAGGTTTTTCAATAAAACTATACGCCCCGGCTTTCATGGTCTCTACGGCCTTAGGGATATCACCATGACCAGATATCATAATAACAGTAAGGTCACTTTGCTCTTCTTTTATCCTTTTAAGCACCTCAACACCGTTCATACCCGGCATTCTTATATCGAGTAAAACACAACCGGTTGTGGATAGGAGATCTGCAGATAAAAACTCTTCACCAGATGAGAAGGTCTTAATTGTCGCCGTCAAGTCAGAAGACTGTATCAACAATTGCGTAGATTCACGTACAGCATCATCATCGTCAATAATGTAAATATACATGGAATAACTCTCTATTTCTCAACTTTACCCAAAGTACAATCTAGGATTTACTAGACCGTAAACTCAATGAAGAAACTTAACCGCTTTAAACTATTATCATAAACTTGAGGTACTCAAACAAGATTAAGTTTAAATCCTCGATAATAAGACCATAAAAACAGCCATACTTTAATTCCCGCGCAACCAACACACAGAAGGTATTTTTACTTTAAATGAAATCGTTGAAAAAAATATACGCCCTGTTGCGTAGCTTTTTCACCATAAACGTCCTTATGGTCGCTATTGTGTTTGGATTAATTTTACTCCGTATTAACGACCCGTGGGCTGTTAAGGTTCTACGGTACAGTGCTTTTGATAGTTTTCAGGAAATTAATCCACGAGAAACAGAATCAGATCAAATCATCTTGGTAGAAATTGATGAAAGTAGCTTAAAGCAAATAGGCCAATGGCCTTGGCCTAGAAATTTACTCTCAGAATTAACGGACAAAATTTTATCCCAAAACCCAAAAGTTCTAGGTATCGATATACTTTTTCCGGAACCCGATAGGACGTCACCAGACCTTATCGCTGATCAAAACCAAAGCCTCCCCAAAAACATCAAGGAGATTTTGGCATCGTTACCCTCTAATGACGCCAGACTAGCCGAGAGCATTAGGAACAAAGCTGTGGTTCTTGGAATGGCCGCAGGATACGGAACTCAAAATAAAATCCCGGCTTCCGCTTCAAATAGTATCGTCATGGTTGGCAAAGATATCAGAAACTCGATACCACAATATTCTTATATACTCAGAAATATAGCCCCACTGGAAAATGCGACTTTAGCTCAGGGGATAACAAATATAGCACCAGACCCAGATGGAATAATTCGTAAAATACCCTTTATTTACAATATCGAAGGAACACTGGTCCCTGCATTTGAAACGGAAATCTTACGTGTTGCCAATTTAAATGTTCCCACTGAAGTCATATCAAATAATTCAGAGATAAAACAAATCAACGTTGGTGGCCTGACCTTTAATACAGATCAACACGGGAGCTCCTGGATTTATTTTTCAGACCGTCCGCACGAGTTTATTGTTTCTGCAAAAGATGTATTATCTGGAAAAATTTCAAAAGATTACTTTAAAAACAAAATTGTCCTTCTCGGGGTAACTGCCGTTGGCATCGCTGATTATACTCCCTCACCTGTTGGACAAAATCTTTCTAGCCTCTCGCTCCATGCCCAAACCTTAGACAGTATTTTAACTGGCTCTTTATTATCTCACTCACAGATTTCAACCAGCATTGAACTCGGATTTTTTATCCTAATAGGTATAGTTCTCATATGGGTTGCCAACAGTTATGCAGCGCTGGAACTAACAGTCGCCTTTGCTATTTTATGCTGGTCAGTTGTTCTTATTTCATGGGGCAGCTTTTCATTCCAAAAACTGTTGATTGACCCAACACTCCCCCTCGCCCTGACACTAACTCTATTCTTAATAGCAACGTCTGCAGGATTTATCCGCGAACAAAACCAACGCAGATCAGATGCAAAAGAAGCACTCTTACGAGAGCGGGAAAAAGAAACTCGTATTCGTAAATTACAAAACGAGCTCATGCACACCATAGGAAAAAGCTCTGTTCAGAAGCTGTCTTCCTCCATAGCACACGAAATGAACCAACCAATGGCCGCTATATGTAACTATACAAATGCAGCCAGAAGGATTCTCGATAAAGACGATACGGATCAGGATATGCTGAAATCTGTCCTTGAAAAGATCCTCACCCAAGCAGATCGGGGCAGCGATATATTAAAAAGCATCAGAGAAGGTGCCGAAACTGGCAGAACCTCCGTAAAAGCTCTCGACGTCAATCGCATCATAGCAGAAGAAGTTGAACTGATTAAAGATGTGGGTGACGCAGAATCTGTCCAGATTATATTGGATTGCGATAAAGACTTACCACAAGCTCGAGCAAATGAAATCCAGCTGCACCAGGTGTTATTAAACTTAATCAGAAATGCGGTTCAGGCAATTACCCATGCCGATACCGACAATACTCAAGAAGGCAAAATAGAGATTAGAACAGCCTGTAATGCTGAAGGAATGATACAAGTCTCTATTAGCGACACAGGACCAGGATTGAGTGAGCAGGAGAAAGAGACCCTTTTCAAACCCTTTTATACAAGTAAAGAACATGGCATGGGACTTGGATTAGCCATTTGCAGATCAATCTTAGAAGCCCTTGGCGGCTCGCTATGGGTAGAAGAAAACAAAAAAGGGGGAGCCGTATTTTACTTTACGCTCCCCCAAAATTGATCTTTTATATTGTAGCTTAGCGAAGAACCATTACCACGCGTCGGTTAAAGGCTTTCTTATTATCCACCTCTCCATCAGACAACGGGTCATCTTCACCTAGGGACTTTATGTCGATTGCTGAAGCCGTAACGCCGCTCTCTACAAGCAGATCCCGTAACCGCCCTGCACGACGCAACCCAAGCGCCCGGTTATATTCTACCGACCCGGTGGAATCCGTGTGACCGATCAAGCTAATATCAACAGTTGTTCGAGCTTTAATCTCTGCGAGAACCGCATCAAAAATCACCTGAGAGTCACTGGTTAGCTCATCACTATCAAACCCAAAGAAGAAAAAGAATGATAGAGGCTTTGGTGGTTGTGCCTCTTCAGTCTCAGCGACCAGTTTAGCCACGACATCTTCAGACAGTTCACGTGGCTTTTTAGGAGCCCTATTCTCAGAAGTTTCGACAACAGTATTAACCGAAGATATCGTTTGTGATCCAAGATCATTAGCAACACTGATCTCACCAACGGACCCATCTTCTTCTGCAAGAAGAATAACATAATTTCCCCGAGGCGCTGAACAAGCAGCCAATGCCAACAAAAATAGAGGAACCAACAGTTTCAGCATCAATTTCGTATTCATTTTTAAGATTCTCTCAAATTATGCACCGAATTACCCAGTGAATTTTCTCGGAATTACCCGCGACTTACTCAGCGTTGATAAAAAGGCGTGTTCCGCGAACTGTAACCGTTCCCGCTGGGGTCGTAATTTTCAGGTCTTCATCTGGGTTTTTAGTCAACTTTGAGATCAAACCAGAGATATATAATAGTGTCCCTTGAAAGATCTCCACAGCAAAAGCCAATTTATTATTATCGGGATCAAAAGCAAAATTTTCTAATTTTAACAGAGAATTACTTCCTAGTGAAATCAAAGTGTTGTCTCGAAAAGAAACCCCCATTGAAGATTGCTCACTGGTTTTTAAAATATCGTCTTTAAAAAGAGGATCTCCAAGCTTCAAGGGTCGTTCAACCGAACCATTGATCGCAATGCAAGCACCATTCAAGACCTTAACATAAGCGATTATCGGCTTTTCATCCGCAAAGGCCGATGTCCCCGCAAATAAAGGGAATGAGAACATCATTAAAAAAGCAAAAATAGACATAAATTTGCGGAACAAAAACATAGTTTCACAACCTTTGTGTTTGAAGACTAAAACTAGACTTAAATAAATACCGTTTTATGGCGGAGCACGACCTAACAGCAGTGACAGAAGTTATTAATGTATTATATATACCAACAATTGGGAAACCAACAATATCATAATAAACGCAAATAAAGAAAATCCACTTTTGAGTTTATGAACAAGATGAGAATTCAAAAAATGTAATCATTAATTCATATTCTCTTACACACTATAATTATATCGCTATTTAAGCAGATCTATACTCCCTAACTGACATCTCACAAATAAAGTTAAAACAAACTATTATCAAAAAATTTGCATGTTTTTTTACATGAAACAAAATATCACTAAAGTATTTTATTATAACTCAAGCAAATAAAACAACCATAACGGTAAAAAAACATAACTTCACTAGAGACAATTGCAAATTTAAATGGTATTTTAAATAAAATTTAACTATTTCTAATGAATTACTCGCAGGAACTTTATGTATATCCCCCCTCTCTACTCACGGACGGGTACGATAATTACACCTGAGCCCCCGCCGAACAGAGGGGTTGGGTTTAAAGTTGCGACCGATACTATTTTAGAGATACAACCGATAAAACAAACATCAACCACCCAGAACACAACAAAAAAATTGCTCCCTCCCGCCACTGATGGCCGGGGTAGTCGTGTAGATATCCTTGTATAAATATTTCATTTGGAGCAGCGAAGGAATATAGGTCTGAGGGATAAAGATAACCTGCCGTAAAGGCGTGGAGAAGGTTAGGATATTCTAACCCGGATTACATATTACCCTAAAAATACAAACTATAGAGCCCAGACACAACAAAAGCGCGGTCATTTAGATCCGCGCTTTTGTTGTGTGCCTATAAACCGTACTTAAGACTTAGGCAGCAATACCTTCACGCCAAGCGGTAGAAGACTTGCATGTCTTACAAATACGTTCACCAGGCCATTCGCTGACGAATTTTTCCCGGCACTTAAGACAGTTACGTTTTTTCTTTTCATAAATCCGGTCAGAAACCGGTTTAGTATTGGACTGATCGCTCATTCATCCCTCCGTAGGATCCGGCATCTTACACCTTACGAACCGTAGTCCTAGGTAATAGATAGTTTTCTAACTTCTTCCATAAAAAATAGAAGAAATAGTCTCCAAGGCTCGTCTAGAGCCATCACAACCCGACACACCCCTTTTAGGGAAGTCATATGTAAGTCAGAGGAGAACTTAAATTCTGCTCTCGAATAACAAATCATAAATTTGTGCCTTTGAGATTGTGGCGATTCCGACAGTTTGCTACGCAAGAGACAACGGTAGCTAGGAACGGAATGGAGACACACCCAAGGCGCTTTGTGCATTGCACACATACTAAATAGTGTAGTTGAGAAAAAAAATCAACAGTCATCTTGAAAATTCTGACATGTCAACGTCTTTTTCTGACGTTTTATAGTGTTATTTTAATCAAACGACACAATCTGGGTCTGACCGCCATAACCATCGACACTATCATGTGCTCGAACAATCACGGATTTAACTCCGTTAGCGATTTTCACTCCAGACAAAGACCTCGTAAAGGGTTGCTCGTTTTCATGAGGGTGGTGAAGGACTCTTGTGGCTATGATTTCACCATCCTCAGACACGACATCCCACTTATTCACATAGTGATCCCACCCTGTGTCATCGTGTCGCACCGTAACATTGAATCGCCAAAGCCCTTTACTCTCTTGATGAGCCTCGACAGTGACAACATCCGCTTCTCCAGCCATAGATGGTTCCAAAACAACCATTTCTAGTGATAAAAATATCGCCCAAAAGGCGATTGCATTTAAACGAATCATATAATCCTCAATTCCACAATATATATAGGGGGTAATGCTGATTCACCACAGGATGAGAAACAATGCTCATCTATATATCAGGAAACGTTAGATCAATTTACTCACAAGTTGGTGAACTCTAATCCCATACAATTATAAACAAACGAAACTTATCTCTTAACTTTAAGCAATTATTCCGTTTCAACCAGAAATTGACTTTTATTCAAGGTCCTATTCTATTTACGAAATCACAAGCTTAGTCCTATTTTACAATTAACTTCTTTATTTCCAATGATTATGGAACAAACCGTGATTTTCCTTCCAACTGGATCTTGCCTTCGCCTTACCCGCAACACATAATGCGGTCATGTCAGATCTATTTCAAACTTCTCCGATTAACGAAACCACCGAAGATTATTCCGCCAAGGATATTCAAGTCCTGGAAGGTCTCGAACCCGTTCGACATCGCCCCGGAATGTATATTGGCGGTAACGATGAACGCGCCATGCATCATCTTGTGGCAGAGGTTCTCGACAATTCAATGGATGAAGCCGTTGCCGGCCACGCGACAAGAATCGATATAGAGCTTGGCTTGGACAACCTTATTACCATTCGAGACAACGGCCGCGGAATACCTGTCGACGCCCACCCCAAATATACCGACAAATCAGCTCTAGAAGTTATCCTTACCACTCTACACTCTGGCGCAAAGTTTACTCAAAATGCTTATGCGACATCGGGTGGACTGCACGGGGTCGGCATATCAGTCGTAAATGCCTTATCTGATACAATGACGGTCGAAGTTGCCAGGGATAGACAGCTTTACAGACAAGAATACAGTAAAGGTTATCCACAGACCAAATTGGAACAAATCGGGAAAACCAATAATCGGCGCGGCACCACGATCATTTTTCATCCTGACTCTGAGATCTTTGAAGAAGGAAGCCATTTTCGACCTGCCCTTCTCTATAAAATGACGCGGTCAAAGGCTTACCTCTTTAAAGGTGTGCAAATTCGATGGACATGTGATCCTTCCCTAATTGAAGGTACTAAAGTTCCTGCAACTGAAACAATCCACTTTCCAAATGGGCTTAAGGATTTCATCTCATCTCAACTAGGTGACCGCCCCGCGCTAACAGCCGATTCCTTTGCTGGTGAGGCTGAGTTCTCAGACCAACAGGGGCGCCTTGAATGGGCATTATGTTGGCCTCGGGATGAACAGGGCTTTGTAAACTCTTATTGTAATACAATCCCGACCCCAGATGGCGGCAGTCATGAAAGTGGCATGCGGAGTGGTTTGCTACGCGGTCTAAAAGCCTATGGTGAGCTTACTGGTGTCAAAAAAGCCGCACAAATCACTGGAGATGACCTCTTAAACGGAAGCATCGCCGTACTGTCTGCCTTTATTCGCGATCCGCAGTTTCAGGGACAGACAAAGGATCGGCTTTCTACACCACTTGCTGCAAAGCTAACTGAAGCGACAATCAAGGATCATTTTGATTTGTGGCTCTCAAGTAATCCAGAGAGCTCACGCCTTCTGCTCGAACGTATCATTGAGCGGTCTGATGATCGTCTCCGTCGTCGTCTTGATCGTGAAACCAGTCGAAAAACGGCCACTCGCAAGGCCAGACTTCCTGGAAAATTATCGGATTGCAGCAACAATAAATCTCTGGATACAGAAATCTTCCTAGTCGAAGGTGATTCAGCTGGCGGTTCCGCTAAGCAGGCGCGAAATAGAAAAACCCAAGCAATTTTACCTCTGCGGGGTAAAATTTTAAACGTCGCGTCTGCTACCCCAGATAAGATTAAAGCAAACCAGGAAATTGCAGATATTTCCCTTGCTCTGGGCTGTGGTACCAAAGGCCAGTTTGACAAAGACAAGCTGCGGTACGAACGAATTATCATTATGACAGATGCGGATGTTGATGGTGCGCATATCGCCTCCCTTCTCATGACATTCTTTTACCAAGAAATGCCTGGCCTCATTGAGAGTGGGCACCTCTATCTTGCACAACCTCCGCTCTATCGCCTCACCCAAGGCAGCAAAACAGTTTACGCTATGGACGATGATCATAGAGAAGAGCTTGAAAAGAAAGAACTGACAGGCCGCGCTAAAATAGAAGTCAGCCGATTTAAAGGTCTGGGTGAAATGCCCCCACGCCAGCTTAAAGAAACAACCATGGACCCGTCCAAGCGGACGCTTCTTCGGGTAAATATCCATAGTGATGAAGACTTCGACCCGGCCGAAAGCCAACGAGATGCAGCAGATCGTGTAAACTGCCTGATGGGGAAAAAGCCAGAGTTACGGTTTAATTTTATTCAGGAAAATGCACAATTCGTGTCTGATATCGATATTTAACAAACACCCTCAATAAATATCTTTCAAATTACCTTTAAAAGCATCGACTAGGTCTTCTTAGTCGGTGTTTTTTTATGCTCCTCGCCTAAGAAACAGAAAAAACATCACCCTAAAGTTGCCGCTTTTTAGTCACAAACCACCTCTGTTTTGGCACAAAAGACAGCCATAAGAGGAATAGACAGTATGTATTTTTGAAAACAATACGACAGATGGCAGGGCAATGGCATGTTAAAAACATCAAGCAACAAAGCAGAAAACACACACCTTTCCTTTAGTTATACTAAATATATTTTCGGCACAGCAATACTTGCCCTCTCCCTTCTGAATAACACAACTTCCTGGGCGGATGGGATCGGAACATCGGCCTCAGCTCCCTCGCTGCAGGCGACAAGTCCCGACTTGGTAACCCCAAATGATATGAAGCGTGGTTCTCTCCTTTTAAAGGCGACCGAAGCCGGGAAAATGGTTGAGGCTATTCAGATCGCTACGAACGTCGAAATAGATGTCAGTGGCCCCGTCGCCAGAACAAAGGTCACCCAACGATTTAGAAACCCATCTCAGGGTTGGGTCGAGGGAACCTATGTTTTTCCTTTACCAGAAAATTCTGCTGTTGATACTCTTAAGATGCAAATTGGGGATCGTTTTATTGAGGGCATAATAAAACCCAAAGAAGAAGCAAAGAAAATTTATGAAGAGGCAAAACGCACAGGCAAAAAAGCAAGCCTCGTTGAACAACTCCGACCGAACATGTTTACGAACTCGGTTGCCAATATTGGACCGGGTGAAATCGTTGTTGTTCAAATTGAATACCAAGAAAGTGTAAAGCAATCGAACGGCCTTTTCTCTATGCGCTTTCCCATGGTCGTCGCCCCAAGGTACAGCCCAAAACCAACCATTGTTGAAACCGTTACCTTCAACGAAGACAGTTCAACTGGCAATAATGGTTGGGGCGTTATAAATGATCCTGTCCCCGATAGAGATAAGATTACGCCTCCTGTTCTTGATCCTGCTGAGTTTGCAAAAACCAATCCCGTGTCTTTAACCATGACACTCTCATCCGGATTTCCTATTGGAGAAATAAAAAGCCCGTTTCATAGTGTAACCACCGATTATAAATCTAAAGACCAGGTCACAGTTTCCCTTACAGACGACATTGTTCCTGCCGATCGAGACTTTGAAATCACATGGAAAGCTGAACCGAACTACGAACCGAGGGTTGCCTTGTTCAAAGAAAGCACCCCACAGGGAGACTTTGTGCTCGCGTTTGTTACCCCACCAAAACTGGAAGACATACAAGAGGAAGAAATCCAGAAAAAACCTCGCGAGGTTATTTTTGTCTTGGATAATTCCGGTTCCATGTCAGGCCCATCAATCCGACAGGCTAAAGACAGTTTGATTTTTGCCTTGAGCAAATTAACACATCAAGATCGTTTCAATATTGTCCGATTTGACGACACTTATGAGGTTTTGTTTTCTTCTGCTGCCGATGCAAGTCAAGCTAATCTCGATATCGCAAAAGAATTTGTTTCTTCACTGGAAGCAGATGGTGGGACAGAAATGTTACCAGCTTTAAAAGCAGCCCTTTACGATAGCACACCACAAAATACTGAATATTTACGGCAGGTCATTTTTCTAACCGATGGCGCCATTGGCAACGAAAAGGAAATGTTTGATATCATCGTGAAGCAGCGGGGACGCTCCCGTATATTTACAGTGGGGATTGGCTCTGCACCAAATAGTCACTTTATGAGCCGGGCTTCAGAGTTTGGCCAAGGAACCTTCACCCACATTGGTTCTGAGCGGCAGGTCAAAGAGCGCATGACAGAGCTGTTCCATAAGCTAGAAAACCCTGTCATGACAGACTTAAGAGCAACGTGGGCAGATACCGAAAATGTAGAGGTCAGTCCCTCTTCCCTGCCGGATTTATACAGCGGAGAACCCATTATCCTCGCCGCCAGGTCGGATAGTTTCAGCGGCACCCTTGAACTTTCTGGTCGCTACAACAACCAACCATGGGCGATTAAACTTCCTTTAGCCAAAGCAGCTAACGGGCAAGGTATTGATAAACTTTGGGCCAGGAGGAAAATTGCCGAATACGAAGGGCAATACTTTCTTAATGATGACTGGAGTTCATTGGATAAGTTGATAACACAGACAGCTCTCAATTATCACCTTGTTAGTCGATTAACGAGCTTGGTCGCAGTTGATATAACACCATCTCGGCCTTTGGACGAAAGTCTTGTAAGCCAAGACCTCCCTCTCAATCTCCCCGACGGATGGGATTTTAATAAGGTTTTTGGAGAAGGTTATTCAACCTTACCTGCTCCAGCTAAAGATACTTCGCTTGACCAAGCTCATAACTTGATTTTAATGAAGCCTACTCAGGTTGCAATGAATGGGGGGAACCAGAAATCTTTACCTCTGCCTTCAACAGCAACCACAGCTGAGCTCAAAATAATAGCAGGCTTCATACTGCTCTTCCTGTCCATTGTACTCTTGGTGTTTACAAGAAAGTCATCCCCTAAGCCTGAAGGGCAAGCTTAATGCCTTTGACCAAGGACAATACGAAGGCAAATACAAAAGGAAGAGCTATCAGGCTCTTCCTTTTCATTCCTTTACTTGTCGGCCTCTTTCTAATTGGGCAAGGTTCATACATTAAAGTTAAAGCAGCCGTTGCGCAGATCTTGCTCGATAAAGCTTGGCAAGACACTGTTGATACGGGCCAAAAAACCAAAGCCTGGCCATGGGCTGATACTTTTCCTGTCGCCGCAATCGAAGTTCTCGGTCGCAGTAATGGCCGGATAATAGCCCTGGATGGCAGTAGCGGTGAAGCTCTTGCTTTTGCTCCGGGTCATCTTCATCACACCGCCTCACCAGGGCAAATCGGCACCGCAGTTTACGCTGCCCATAGAGACACACATTTTGCTTTTCTGGAGAATGCCCTCAAGGGCGACATCATCGTTGTCACAGATAAGTTTGGAGAAGCTCACAAATACCAAGTTGATCAAATGCGCATCACGCCATGGGATCAATCGGGTATTACCGCTTACGATAGCGCCAAGAGAATTGCTCTTGTGACTTGTTGGCCTTTTGATGCAACCACCCCAGGACCTCTCCGGTATATTGTAGAAGGAGCCTATCTTGGGTCAAAACTATAGAATAAGTACAAAGATTACGTGGACCGCCCCAACCATTTCTCAAGTGCTCTATTCACCAATTCAGGTTCTTCAACATTTGAAAGGTGCCCGCAGTTTTCAACAACAAGCAGTTCAGAGCCAGGTAGTTCAGCCCGTATTTCTTCTGAACAATCCAGCGGCGTTATCAGATCCTGACGACCACATATTATTTGTGCCGGACATTTTATATTAGCAAGAATATCCAGGTGGCTTTCCCGATCTAAAATGGCCGTTTGTTGTCTAACAAAGGCTTGCTGCCCCACTTCCTCAGCCATTTTATAAATTTCCCCCGTAAGAGCACTGTCTTCCATTCGGTCAGGGTGAATAAGCAATGGCATAAGATGAGGTGTCACCCCCTTGAATTTTCCTCGGCCCGCGAGCGCGAGTAGGCCACGTCTACGTCGTTTTTGTTGCGTACTATCAGCGCGGGCTTTGGTATCAACCAATGCCAAACGCTTTACGCGTTCTGGGGCAATTCGCATGATTTCAAGCGAAACATACCCTCCCATGGATAGACCGACTAAATTGAATTTTCCTCTTACCCGCTTCAGAACGGACAAAGCCAGCTTCTCGATACTTTCTTCTTGAGTGAGATCGGGAACCTCACACACGTATTTGTCTTTGAAGTATGATATTTGTGGTGCCCAGAGGCGCTCGTTACACAACAGGCCAGGCATTAAAACCAGGCGTTCTTTTTCAGACATAAAATTACTTAGCTACTTTCAATAAATTCGAGAGTGTTTTGAATTCAGGTGTCCCTGCTTTTTTAAGCATTTCGAACATAACCATTTCACTCGATACGACTTCTGCACCAGACCGGATCATTCGTTCAAGGCCGAGTCTTTTATTATCTTCGGTCCGAGAGCCCACGGCGTCTGAAACAACAAACACATCAAAACGCTCATCAAGAAGTTGAAGCACCGTTTGCATGACACAAACATGTGCCTCTATACCTGTTATAATAACCTGCCTGCGTCCTGTTTTTTTTAAGGCGTCCATAAATGAACCACACCCAACAGAACTGAATGAAAGTTTTTCAAACACATTTTCAGGATTATAAAATTCTTTGAAACGTTCAATGGTATGCCCTAGTCCCTTTGGGTACTGTTCGGTAATAAGCACTGGGACTGACAATTCAGAAGCCGTCTTCAACACTAGATCATTTGCTCGGAGAACGTCATCAAGACCATTGATTGCCGGAGCTAATCTTTCTTGAACATCTATAACAACAACGACTGAGTTCTCAGCATCCATTAACATTTCAATTGCCCTATTTACATACATATAGATCAAGATAAGGCAGGAAAATTCTACCTAAAAAGAGAGAAAAATAAGCTAAAATCCCGCCAATATTATAGCATACAGTGCGAAATAATACATTTTTTCACCATAAATCGTAGTAGAAATTGACTTTTTCAAAGCATTCCGTATTATGCGCACGTCACTTCAGGAAGGCACGCGCTGATTTTTGCGTATTGCTGCTTTTTTTGACTATCGCTCAAACGCACTAAGGAATACATGAGCTTCTCTGATCTTGGATTAAATCCAAAACTCCTGCAGGCTGTCGAGGAAGTCGGTTATACGATACCTACGCCTATTCAGGAACAAGCAATCCCCTACGTATTAATGGGTCGTGATGTTATGGGTGTTGCCCAAACAGGAACAGGTAAAACTGCTTCTTTCACGCTTCCTATGATCGAAATGCTGTCCAGTGGTCGAGCACGCGCAAGAATGCCGCGTTCTTTGATCCTGACGCCAACGCGGGAACTTGCTCACCAGATTTCGGAAAACTTCGAAAATTATGGTAAGTACAGCAAATTAAGTAAGGCTCTCCTCATTGGAGGCACTTCCTTTGCCGAACAAACAAAATTACTTGAGCGCGGGGTTGATGTTCTCATTGCCACGCCTGGCCGCTTGCTTGATCTCTTTGAGCGCGGCAAGATTATGCTTATTGATACCAAGCTTTTGGTGATTGATGAAGCAGACCGGATGCTTGACATGGGGTTCATACCTGATGTTGAGAAAATTGTCTCTTTATTGCCACCTCTACGTCAGACACTATTTTTCTCAGCGACTATGGCGCCTGAGATTAAAAAACTTTCTGATAAGTTTTTAAGTAATCCAAAAGTAATTGCAGTATCTAAACCAGCATCTACAGCTGAAAATGTCCAACAGACGATGATTAAGATCGATGGTGGAGCAAAAGAAAAACGTGAAGCCTTACGGCAAATCATGACTGGCGAAGGCGATATTCAATCCGCAATCCTATTTTGCAATCGTAAAAAAGATGTGGATATTTTGAACAAATCACTGAATGCACATGGCTACTCAACAGCTGCACTTCATGGTGATATGGCTCAATCTTCTCGCACGGAAACGCTTCAAGAGTTCAAAGATGGCAAAATTAAACTGCTATGCTGCTCTGATGTCGCGGCTCGTGGATTAGATATCCCCGCTGTTTCACATGTCTTCAATTTTGATGTTCCAATCAACCCCGAAGATTATGTCCACCGTATTGGCCGCACAGGACGTGCTGGACGCGATGGCAAAGCTTTTACCATTGCAACTATCGAAGACTACAAAGCACTTAAAAATGTGTTGAGTACTATTCATACCAACGTTCCAGTTGTTTCGCTTGAAGGTTTTGAGAGCTGGTCGGATGAGGAAGCTGCATCCCTTAAAGGACGTCGCCGTAAACGCCCGACAAAACCAACCAGCGTAGCTAAAACAGAAGCAAAACCAGAAACTAAAGATACGAAGCCAAGAGGGCGTCGGAAAAAAGCTGAACCTATTTCAACTGAAGCAACCGTAGATACAAACACTGCTGAAGTTGCGGCGTCTCCTGCCGTTGTACAGGACGACAAACGTTCAGAAAGAAAAGCGCCTCGGGCAGCGCCCCGTCGCAAGACCAAACCATCTGCCGTTATTGGTGAAAGAGAACCTTCTTCAGAGCCGAGTAATCCAACCAGCTCTTTTGGTGATCACACACCTGCCTTTATCTTACGTGAAGCTAAAGTTGCCTAATTAACGACATTGGCTTCAATAATTATCAACAAAATGGCGGCTCTTGTAGTCGCCTTTTTGTTGTTTAAAAATAGTGATTTAGTAAATTCATACAACTAACTATTGCCACTCAACCAAAGGATGATAGTTTAATACCAAGTTCTATTAAGTTTATCCTATGTACTTTTTGGGCGCTCTGAATCAGAAGGGATGCCCACTCCATCTATTTATTATATTGAAGAGACAGAGATTTGAATAATCGGCTGGGTGTTCCATATTCACTATTTTATATCTTCGTCTTTATGACGATGGGAATAATTCTGGTGTTTTGGCCAATCTGGCTTGAGACAAAAGGTTTATCAAAATCAGAAATCGGCTGGATACTATCTCTCCCCCCCTTTCTTATGGTGTTTATCTCACCAGCTATAGCCTATTTCTCAGAAAAAAGCGGCCGTAGCAGAACAGTACTCTTCATAACTTCATTAGTTTCTGCCTCTTTCTTTTCATGTTTTTATATTACCGATAATTTTTATTCATTTCTTGTTCTGCAAGCTGGTGCATCTTGTTGTTTCCTCTCTCTTATTCCACTCGGCGATAGTCAAACGCTCAAAGCTGTCAGGCTTTATGATCTGAATTACGGTCGTATCAGGTTGTGGGGATCGCTGTCTTTTATCGGGACAAGTTTTGGTGTTGGTTACGTTTTAGACCTCATGGGTGTCGATTGGACCCTGTGGCTGATACTCTGCGCCCTGTTAACTGTTGCCCTATTCAGTACGTTTCTACCCCAGCTTCCAAAAGAACAAGAACAGACATCGGGAAATCCACGTATATTTTTAAAAAAGCCTTCCTTTTTGTTTTTCATCTTAGGCGCGGGTATGATTATAGGTAGCCACGCCGCCTATTATGCTTTTGGTTCTCTCTATATGATTTCGCTTGGATACAGCAAAACCCTGATTGGTTTCATCTGGGCTTTCGGTGTTATGGCAGAGGTTATTTTATTTGCCTTCAGCAATAGAATTTTCAAGAGCGCGCGGTCTCTTCACCTCATCTTAATAGGATCCGTAGCCGGCATGATTAGATGGGGAGTACTTGGTTTCGACGACTCTATGGTTGTCATTATTGGTATCCAAATCCTCCATGCGCTCACTTTTGGCGCCACCCATTTGGGATCCATGTCCTTCATTTCCAGGCATGCCCCCAAAGATGTCGCGGCTTCGGCTCAAAGCCTATACTCCAGTATAGCCAATGGCCTGATGATGGGGATCGCGATATTAATATCGGGGCGCTTATACGATATTGATCCTTCGTATGCGTTTTTAGGGATGGTCATTCTTGCTGCAATGGGAGGCTTAATCATACTTACCCTGACAAAGCTTGTTCCTCCAAGCAAAGCACCTCCTGCAGAAGAGTACACACATCAAGAACTTCCTTGATTAAGTGCTCAAGCTTCAGGGTAAAAAAAATGACGGCGATTTAAATCTATAAAGCCAAATCATCAGACGCAGAAGATATCAGTGATTGCGTCATTGCTCTGCCCAAAGAACTTGGAATGGGATTAACAATACCTGAACCAGACACGGTCAGAGAAAAGTGTATTAACATGTTGAGCCAAGATAAGGCTTTTCACGCGTTTTTTGCTAAAAATAAATTGGAACCAATTATAGGCCTTCTCACCCTTCACGAAACAGACGCGCTCTTTGCCAACTCGCCTTTCGCTGAAATTATGGAATTTTATGTTGCCCCTGATTATAGATAAAAGGGGATAGGACAGAAATTTATTAAAAGAATTGAAGAGTACGCAAGAGAAATGAACTGGAACTCATTAACCTTAAATGCCCCTCCCTTAAATATTTCCCCTGCAACAGCAAGATTTTATGAGCGTGAGGGCTTTTACTCATAAGGGACTATATATGGGAAAGAAATTATAGAAAACGACAAATTCATTGAATACCATAGTATGCTAGTATACTATAAGGACATTAATTCGTACATATAAGTACTGGAGTTAGTGTATTGAAAATACAAGCAATTGTTTATTTTATTGCAATCGTTACCTCTCTTGCTTTACTTAAAATCAGTTTTGCAGATGCCACTTTAAGACCAGTAAAAATGGCTTGTAGCCCCTTCCCTCCGTTTAAAATTGAAAACCCTGAAAAGGGTAGAAAAGGTATCGACATTGACATCATGCTCGAGATCTTTGCTTTATCGGGAAGAGACGTTGAGTACGCCTTCTACCCCTGGAAAAGAGCGGTTAAGCTTGTTGAATCAGGAAAGGCCGATGGACTATGTGGTTGCTCCTACCATCCTGATAGAGAGAAGACCTTTAAATATTCCGATATTGTAGGCCAACATAGCCAGGGTGTTTTTCTCGCAGACGGCATAGAATTGGACCAATTTGATTCAGTTAATGATCTCCAGGGCCTCTCCCTCGCAACAGTTCGAGGGTACACAATACACAAAGAATTAGAAGAAGCTGGAATTAAGGTCCATGAAGCCAGCGGCGATGACGAACTATTGCTCATGCTCGATAACAAGCGTGTCGACGCCGTCTATACCTATCGAGATATATTTTTATACAACCTATCTCATAGTGGAAAAACGGGACATGTAAATTACCGAGAACTGGTAAGTCATGCCTACTATTTCTGCTTTTCACACAACCCGGCAGATATTGATGAAATTATTAGTGAAGTAAACAAAGGCTTACGAACTATTCGATACAATGGAACCTACGATAAAATTTGGAAAAATTACCAATAGCTATTCCCACAAAAAAAGCCCTGAAACCCAGAGCCTTTTTTGGGTTTATGCAACAGTTCTATTTTTACTTTGTTCCGTAAATACGGTCCCCAGCATCACCAAGACCTGGAACGATATAACCGTGTTCATTTAATTTTTGATCAACTGATGCGGTAAAGACAGGGACATCAGGATGCCCTTTACGAAATTCTTCAAGGCCTTCTGGCGCAGCAAGTAAACAAAGAAATTTGATATTTTTGGCACCGTCTTTTTTAAGGCGATCAATAGCAAACACGGCCGTATGTCCCGTAGCCAGCATAGGGTCAACCACAATTACCTCGCGATCTTCCATATCAGTCGGCACCTTGTAATAATATTCAACGGCTTCAAGCGTTTCAGGATCACGGTACAAGCCAACGTGCCCCACACGCGCTGAAGGCAACAAATCCATCATACCGTCAAGAATACCGTTCCCAGCACGGAGGATTGAAATGAAGCAAGGCTCTAAATCACGTAAAACAGGGCACATTGCCCGCTCAATTGGCGTCTCAACTTCACGCTCGGTAAGTACCAGATCTCTCGTGACTTCATAAGCCAACAACAAAGATATCTCTTTTAAGAGCCGACGGAAATCTGGCGTAGTCGTATCTTTTGAACGCATTTGGGTAAGCTTGACCTGAACAAGCGGATGATCAACAACGGTCACATTAGCGGTCATGAGAATACCCTTTATCTTTGGTTTATTTGCAGTGTTTCTTTAATAATTTATCCTTTTTATTTACCCTTTCACATCCAATCTGTCGAGCCCCAGCAGCCTTGATCTGTCAATATTTTTATCAATAAGTAAAAATTTAGAGATATTCGTGAGTAAGAAAAAAAAAATATAGCTTTTTATAAAGATGCATTTCAAAGGTGACATTTAGTCGCGACGCGAATATATGACTTTCTCTAAGAGTTTGTCATCATTATATTTTCCTATATTCGAGATAAAACTTGCTATTTCTGCAAAAAGAACAAGCCAAATAAACTGTTAAAAAAGAGGTTGCAATTTTGTTTATTTGAGCTATTTAAAAAACTGGACTAAAATGGTCCAGTATGGAGAAAAGCTATGTTCCGCCTTACGCGTTTAACAGATTATGCCGTCGTCGTGCTTGGACAAATGTCTATGCAAAACGAACGTATTGTAACTGCACCTCAGTTAGCAGAAGAAACTGGGCTGCCTTTACCAACTGTTGCTAAAATTTTAGGGCTGCTCTCCAGACAAGGACTGATTACATCATTACGCGGTGCTGGAGGCGGCTATCTCAGTCACCAAGACACAAAGGAAATTACAGTCGCAGATATCATTCAATCAATAGAAGGTCCGATTGCCCTTACCGCTTGTGTAGAAGGAGCCGTAGATAATTGCTCCGTCGAAAACATGTGCCCCATGCGCGGCAACTGGAATAGGGTTAATCAAGTTGTAGCAGATGCCTTAAAAACCGTAACCCTCGCTGATATGATTGATTTCGAAAGTAGTTTTATTGTAGATAAACAAAAATCGGACGTGAGCTCAGCCAAGCTCAACTGACGTTTTACAAAAATAAGTCCGGTAGGAGAGTACTGAAATGGCTGCAACCCAAGAAACTGTTGAACAAGTCCAGAAACTTGAGATGGACAAGTATAAATATGGTTTTGTAACAGATATCGAAACTGAAAAAGCCCCTAAAGGCTTAAGTGAAGATACTGTACGTTTTATCTCGGCTAAAAAGAACGAACCAGAATGGATGCTGGAATGGCGCCTTAAGGCTTATCGCCTTTGGCTGACAATGCCAGAACCTAAATGGGGCAAACTGGATCTTCCCGAGATCGACTATCAAGATTCCTACTACTTCTCTTCACCTAAGAGTATGGAAGACCGACCACAAAGCCTCGATGAAGTCGATCCCGAGCTTCTGCGTACTTACGAAAAACTTGGTATTCCGATTAAAGAACAGGAAGTATTGGCTGGCGTTGCGGTTGATTACGTATTTGATTCCGTTTCCGTCGCCACAACTTTTAGAAAACAACTGTTGGACGTTGGCGTCATTTTCTGTCCAATTTCAGAGGCCATTCAAGATTATCCAGAACTTGTTAAAAAATATATGGGCTCTGTGGTCCCTCAAGGCGATAACAAGCACGCTTGCTTAAACTCAGCCGTTTTTACCGATGGTTCGTTTGTTTATATTCCCAAAGGCGTACGTTGCCCGATGGAATTGTCGACTTACTTCCGTATTAATGAGTTAAACACCGGACAGTTTGAGCGGACTCTTATTGTTGCTGATGAAAGCTCTTACGTCAGTTATCTGGAGGGATGTACAGCTCCACAACGCGATGAAAACCAATTGCATGCTGCCGTTGTTGAATTGATTGTCATGGATGATGCCGAGATTAAGTATTCTACGGTACAAAACTGGTATCCCGGGGATGAAGACGGCAAAGGCGGTATATTTAACTTTGTGACTAAACGCGGGATCTGTAAGGGTAAAAATTCTAAAATCAGCTGGACCCAGGTTGAAACAGGCTCTGCCATTACCTGGAAATATCCAAGTTGTATTTTGCAGGGTGATAACTCTGTTGGTGAATTCTACTCCGTTGCCATCACTAATGGTCGCCAACAGGCTGACACCGGCACCAAGATGATCCATCTTGGTAAAAACACGACTTCACGCATTATCTCTAAAGGAATTTCTGCTGGTAAGTCACAAAATACTTATCGAGGTCTGGTCCGCGTTGCTGCTAAGGCTGATGGTGCAAGAAACTTTACTCAATGTGATTCTCTTCTCGTCGGGCAAACCTGTGGTGCCCATACCGTTCCCTACATCGAGAGCAAGAACCGTTCAGCCCGTCTAGAACACGAAGCAACAACATCAAAGATCAGTGACGATCAACTCTTTTATTGCCGCCAACGCGGTATCTCAGAAGAAGACGCCGTTGGTCTTGTTGTCAATGGCTTCTGTCGTGAAGTCCTGCAGGAACTTCCAATGGAGTTTGCTGTTGAAGCACAGCAGTTGGTGAAAATCAGTTTGGAAGGCAGCGTCGGATAAAGCAGCGTCGGATAAAGATGCGCCATCAGGCCCTTTAGGGCAGCTAAAACTGAAATCAAGAGAATATAGAGAGCAGAGAACAAAAGATGTTAGAAATAAAAAATCTTCACGCTGAAGTCGATGGCAAATCCATTCTTAAAGGTATCGACCTAAATATTAACAAAGGCGAAGTACACGCTATCATGGGTCCTAATGGCTCAGGCAAATCTACTTTGGCAAATGTTCTTGCTGGTCGAGATGATTATGACATCACCGAGGGAAGTGTCTCTTTTGATGGTAAGGATATATCTGAACTTGAACCTGAAGAACGCGCTGGCGAAGGTATTTTTCTGGCATTTCAATATCCAGTAGAAATCCCTGGCGTAACAAATACCACCTTCCTAAAAGAAGCCCTGAACGCACAACGCAAATATCGCGGTGAAGAAGAGCTCGGTGGTATGGAATTCGTAAAGCTGATCCGCAGCAAAACCAAAGAACTCGGCATCAAAGACGACATGCTTAAACGTGCGGTGAACGTTGGTTTCTCTGGAGGTGAAAAGAAACGTAACGACATTCTTCAAATGGCAGTTCTAAACCCGAAACTTGCCGTGTTGGATGAAACTGATTCTGGCCTGGATATCGACGCCCTTAAAATTGTTGCTGAGGGTGTTAATAAACTACGTGCTGAAAACAACGCCATTTTGGTTATCACTCACTATCAGCGCCTGCTGAACTACATCGTTCCAGATAAAGTACACGTGCTTGCCCACGGTAAAATCCAGCGTACTGGCGGAAAAGAACTCGCGCTAGAGCTCGAAGAAAAAGGGTATGCGGGTTATTCTGGTGAGGCAGCCTAATGGTTACGCTTTCATCTGATAAAGAGGCATTCATTGCCCAATATGACCAGAGCAAAGATCATTTGCCCGGATCTGATATTGCATGGCTTGCTGAACTGCGAGCAAAAAACATTGCTCTTTTTGAAGAGGTAGGACTACCCACGGGTAAGACTGAACTTTGGAAGTTCACCAACCTAAATCCATTGAAGAAGCAAGCTTTCTCGCCCCCTTCCTTGGAAGAGACAATTTTTGCAAACAGTAATGAGTTACCAAGACTCTTAGAGGAAGGCTCCTCCCATCGTCTAGTATTCATTGATGGGCACTACAGTGCAGACTTGTCTGACGACAAACTTCCTTCTGGCGTCTCATTACAAAGCTTATCTAGTGTAATTTCAGCAGGAGCAATTGGCTTAGAAGCCTCAATAGTTCCTCGCGAGCGCCAAGAGGAGCAACCACTTGTTGCCCTCAATACCGCCCTAATGAGCGATGGATATGTCTTGAATATTTCCAAGGATGTTTCTGTAGATCGTCCGATAGAAATTCTTCACTTTGGTGGTGGCAAAGCAGAACAATCCTATCATAATCGTAATGTCATTTCTGTCGCCTCTGGCAGTAAAGTGACTATTATTGAAAACGTCACAGACAGAAACGATAACGTTTACTTCTCCAACTCTGTAACTGAAGTCTCTGTTGGCGAAAACGCAACACTCCACCACTACAGAGTTCAAGCCAGTAATAAAGCGGCTTTTCTGGTCTCCTCTACGGAGGCTGTTGTGAATAAGGGAGCAAGTTATGACAGCTTCCTTCTCAACACTGGAGCGCGCCTTTCTCGCACAGAAACAAATGTCAGTCTCATTGCAGAAAACTCATCTTGCCACCTCAACGGCGCCTATATGGGGACCGATGATCAGCATTGTGATATCACAACCAGGGTTGATCACAAATCGCCCCACACAACTTGTGACGAAGTGATCAAGGGTGTACTTGGCGGCAAAGCTCGAGGCGTCTTCCAGGGCAAAATTATTGTTCATGAACTTGCTCAAAAGACTGTTGGTAACCAGTCACACCGCGCAATGTTGCTTTCTGAGCGCGCAGAAGTTGATGTAAAGCCAGAGCTTGAAATTTTTGCCGATGACGTCATTTGCAGTCACGGATGTACGTCGGGTCAAATTGATAAAGAGCAATTGTTCTATTTGCGCTCTCGCGGCTTATCTACGGATCAGGCTCAGGCACTTTTGGTGAATGCTTTTCTGGCAGAAGCCGTGGATGCGGTTCAGAACGAGGGCTTAAAAGACCTGTTACTGGTTAGAATCTCTGATTGGCTTGAACAGAACCCGAACTAAAAGCTCTATCAAAAAAAGCTCAGGCAAATAAGGACACCATGATGAGCATAGGAAACGCAATTGAAGTTGAAACAGGCAACATCACAGCAGGAGATAACTCTCTGCAAGCATTTGATGTTGATCGTGTACGCGAGGATTTTCCTATTCTTCAGCGTGAGATTTACGGCCGACCACTGGTCTATCTAGACAGTGCTGCGTCTGCTCAAAAACCGCGCCAGGTTTTGGATCGGATGAATGAAGCCTATGAAACTTACTATTCCAATGTTCACCGTGGCGTCCATAGCCTCAGCCAAGCTTGTACTGAAGCCTTTGAATCCGGCAGGATGGCGGCAGCGCGGTTTATCAATGCTGAAACCCCAGATCAGTGCATCCTCACCAAAGGAGCAACTGAAGCGATTAATTTGGTCGCGCAAAGTTATGGCCGTAACTTTTTAAAGGCTGGGGATGAAATCATCATCTCTCATATGGAACATCACTCCAATATCGTTCCATGGCAAATCCTTCGCGATCAAATCGGGATCGTGATTAAAGTTGTTCCTGTCGACGGTGATGCAAATTTTCTGTTTGATGAATACGAGAAATTGTTCACCCCAAGAACCAAACTCGTCGCGATAACGCACATCTCGAATGCGGTTGGTACAGTAAACCCGATAAAAAATATCATCAGGGTCGCCCACGATCACGGTGCCAAAGTTCTGGTTGATGGCTGCCAGGCGGCACCTCATGCCCATATTGATGTTCAAGATCTAGATCCTGATTTTTACTGTTTCTCTGGTCACAAAGTTTATGGACCGAGTGGTATAGGTGTTCTTTATGGAAAAGCTGACCTGTTGAATTCAATGCCTCCCTATCAGGGGGGGGGGGAGATGATTGATCTCGTCACTTTTGAAAAAACGACCTACAAAGAAATACCTCATCGCTTTGAAGCTGGAACCCCTGCGATTGTTGAGACCATTGGCCTTGGCGCTGCAATTGAATACATAGAAGCCCTTGGTAAAGAAAATATAGCTGCGCATGAAAACGGTATACTCGCTTATGCTACTGAACGCTTGAGCCGCATTCCTGGCCTCACAATCATTGGCCGCGCCAAAGAGAAAGCCAGTATTCTTTCTTTTACTATGGAAGAAGCCCATGCCCACGATATCGGCACCATTCTTGATCGCCGTGGGGTAGCTGTGAGAGCGGGGCACCATTGTGCACAACCGCTTATGCAGCGATTTAATCTTCCAGCAACAGCACGCGCCTCATTCGGAATCTATAACACCCGCGCAGAAGTCGACGCTTTAGCTGACGCTCTGGACAAAGTACGGGAGCTCTTTAGTTAATGTTTGATGATGGTAAAAGCTTTACTGATTTTTTGCCAAGTGCAGAAGAAGGCTTTAAAGCGCACGCAGGCTCCCCTTTGGATGAAGGCACAACACTGGCAACCAAAGAAGCCATTATTGACGCTTTTCAATCGGTTCATGACCCCGAAATCCCAGTAAACATCTATGACCTTGGCCTGATCTATGGTCACGAAATAGATCCAAAGGGAACTGTCACAGTCGACATGACGCTCACAGCTCCCAACTGTCCTGTGGCAGGTGAGCTACCTATTCAGGTGGCAGAGGCTGTGGCCGCTGTTGAAGGCGTTGGAGAAGTCACGGTGATCCTCACATGGTCACCGCCTTGGAACAAAAACATGATGAGTGACGATGCTCAACTTGCCCTCGGGTTATTCATGTAGGGACTTTAATATCTAGGGATAACACCCTATTTGTTATATAGTATGCCCATTAACGTATTGACGAAGAGATATTAAGCCGATGATGCCCAAACTCATCACCCTAACAGATGCAGCCGCTGAACGCGTGAAAAGCCTTATGGACCAAAGCACGGATGATTCTGTTCTTGGCCTCCGCGTCGGTATTAGCACCAAAGGCTGTTCTGGACTTAGCTATGTCGTCGAATATGCAAAAGAACAAAAGAAGTTTGAGGATATCGTTGAAGATAAGGGTGTGAAGATCTTTATCGAACCCACCGCTGTTATGTATTTAATTGGCTGTGAAATGGATTTTGTAACAGACAAATTTCAAAGCTCTTTTGTCTTTAACAATCCGAACGAAGCTGGCCGATGTGGCTGTGGCGAGAGTTTTCATGTTGCCCCTGAAAGCAACAAAGCAGAACTCATCACTTAAATTTTCTTCTGTTGGCGTTTGATCAGCCCTACTCTCACATGAGTATTTTATGACTTACGTTTTTGATCCCGCTCCTGTTGTAACAATCCCAGTTGCGGGTTCTGATGAGCGTTTTCCTGTTAGGCATATTTTCTGCGTTGGTAGAAATTATGCTGACCACGCACGGGAAATGGGAGAGAATCCCGAAGAAGAAACCCCGATGTTTTTCATCAAGCCTGCAGAGACTCTCGTAACTGATAATAATGATGTCCCTTACCCTTCAGCGACCACAGACCTTCATCATGAAGTCGAACTGGTTGTCGCGCTAAAGACTGGCGGAAACAATATCGCACCAGACACAGCAGGGTTACATATTTATGGCTATGCAGTCGGGGTCGATCTCACCAGACGCGACTTACAACAAATATGTAAAGATAAACGTCATCCCTGGGATATAGCCAAGGCTTTTGATAACTCGGCGCCTTGTGGAAAAATTACACCCGTAAATGAGTGTCTCAATTTGTCTCCTTCTTCTGATATATCATTAGCGGTGAATGATGAAATCAGACAAAAAGCTACACTCGGTGACATGATATGGTCTGTAGAAAATATCATTTATCACCTTAGTCGCTTATTTGAGCTCCGTTCCGGCGATATTATAATGACAGGCACACCCGCCGGTGTCGGCCCAATTAATGTTGGCGATAAAATTAAATGTCGAATTGACGGTCTCGAGGATCTCGACTTCCAATTGAAGTAGTAACCATCCCAAAGATCTTATCTATACCCTGATAGCTTTATAATTTGATCGATATCTACAGAGTTCTCGAGATGTTGGGCAAGAGCATCGAGTGTCGCATCGATCTCATTCTCAAATGACACAGAGCTCGCCTCTCTACTTTTTATTCTGGATAAAAAAGCTGATCTATAGCTATCAGATGAGAATAATCCGTGTAAGTAACACCCGGAAATCTGACCACCTTCATAGCTTACGCCTTCATCTACCCCTTCCAAATTAAGCATTGCTGAAATATTATCAGTATTTTTTTTGACTGTCGTTACGCCAACATGCATTTCATAACCAGATACCTTCTCTTTACTAAGTAAATCAAAGCCCGATACTTTGGTTAGTGTTTTTTCCGATGTTAATACAGTATCTACTGGCAACAAACTTAAGCCATTAATTGATTTCACATCCCCCTCAATGCCATCAGGATCAGAAACAGTGTGGCCCATCATCTGATAACCACCGCATATACCAAGCACTTGCCCTCCTCTTCGAACGTGAGCAGCAATATCAATGTCCCACCCTTGTTCTTTGAGAAAGACGAGATCAGAAATTGTAGCCTTTGATCCAGGAAGGATGATCAAGTCCGTATCTGAAGGTATTATTTCCCCTGGATGAATAAAATTAAGCTCAACATCCGGTTCTGCAGTTAAAGGATCAAAATCGTCGAAGTTGGAGATACGAGAAATCAATAAAACAGAGACACGAATGACTTCCTCTCTATGATATTTCCCTTCTGTCCTTTCTTGGCGTTGCGAAGATTGAACGCTTACAGCGTCTTCATCTGGCAATTTTCGCGCTTGATTAAAGAAAGGAATAACACCAAGACAGGGAAAGCCGCTTTTCTCTTCTATAATCCTTGCCCCAGATTCAAATAACTTAAGATCGCCACGGAATTTATTTATCAAAACACCTTTTATACGTTCTTTTTCCTCAGGCTGAATGAGTACACCAGTGCCAACAATAGAAGCAATAACCCCGCCCCTATCAATATCTCCAATAAGAATAACGGGGATATCAGCGGCTTCAGCAAAACCCATGTTTGCGATATCCCCAGATCGAAGGTTTATTTCTGCAGGACTTCCCGCACCTTCAACCAAGACAATATCGGTTTCTTCGGTAAGACGATAAAAACTCTCAAGCACAGTAGGCATCAACTCATAACGCTTTTGCCAATAGTTACCTGTATTAGTATTACCCCAGATTTTCCCTTGTACAATAACTTGGGAACCTAAATCTGTTTGTGGCTTTAACAATATCGGGTTCATATCCGTAGAAACTTCAACACGGCAAGCTCTCGCTTGTAACGCCTGGGCGCGCCCAATCTCCCCACCATCCGGTGTGACAGCAGCATTATTAGACATGTTTTGAGGTTTAAAAGGCCTTACACTTAAGCCGCGATTAGTCAAAGCCCGTGCTAATCCTGCGACCAACAAAGATTTGCCGACATCAGACCCCGTTCCCTGAAACATGATAGCTACAGTCAATTTTGCCTCGTTTTATTGGAATACAAAAACAATCATTATGGCGAATACAATTACCGCTTTCTTACATCGAAACGATTTAACATCCAAGTTATGAAATGCTAGATAATCTTCTGCATCATTTAATATCCATGATTATGGATACAGACACTTATATTACATAAAATTTTATACATATTAAATACAAATATGAATTCAATTTTTTATTACTTTATTTTAAACAAGTATAAATACCAAAACACTCATTTATTCTTAGCGAATACAGAAACAATTTTTTTATTTACTTTTTATTAACAGTTGAATGCCATTATAGCTTTAACACAAAAGAGGTATAGGAGCCTATGATGAGCAAATTTGTTAAATCTTTTATTACTGACGACTCTGGTGCAACAGCTATTGAGTATGGCCTAATTGCAGCCCTCGTATCTGTTGCAGCGATTACAGCACTTGGAAGTATGGGTGATTCGCTTGTTGCTATTTTCGGTAAGGTCGATTCTGAACTTACCAGTGCTGTTAAATAATAAAACCTCGCACATTAATATAAGGTTGCCTCTCGGCAGTCTCAGACTACAGACAAACCCCGTCATAACTTGGCGGGGTTTTGTTTTGCCCTAAAAGACCAGCGATTACTCCATGTTTTGGCTCTAAGATTATTGATGAGGTCCTCAAACGAGTCTAATAGCTCTGGACAGGATCTTTGGTGTTGGAATCCCCCCCCTTAAAAGCCTAAATCTTGCCTGGATAACGGCTTTCTTCCTCATATTTTGGGCCGCAGGTGCGTCAATGGATTCTAAGAGGAAATACCGAACCGATATCAAATTATCAGAATCGTAAAGAGGGCTGTCTAGTCAAACGCGGGATGATGGTTATTGGCACACAATACAAACGCACCACTCGATCATGTATGAAGCTGAACTCTATTTTACGCAACAGATAGCTGGCAGGAGCCAGAGATTCTAAAATCACAATTTCAAGTTATGTCTGAACTGATCCCTTTATACTGTGAATAACATATCCCTCATTAAAGCGAGACCTATGGCGGCAGCTTTAAGCGGTCACTTGAGCTTCTTTTTTGAGTAAAGTTCATGTGCGTATGTATCGCTATTTTCGCCATGCATCTATTAATTGAATTAAGGAGATTGATTTTTAAATTTTTACAAAACATTTACCATATTGTCCTAACATTGCCTTTATGATGGCTAAAAGAATAATTCTCATACTAATCGCCCTGATGTTAAGTGGCGGTACAGCTTACATAGCCAACAATTGGCTAAAGGCTAATAAGCGCCCTATCAAAACGGCCCAATCGGTCGCAGTAGAACCACAAGCTGGAATTCAAATCTTAACTGCGAAAAAAGACATTCCGATAGGTAAGTTCGTGAATGAAAATGATTTTGTTTGGCAGTCTTGGCCTGAAAATTATGTTTCAGACCATCACCTAACAAAAGATAAATTCAAAATTGACCAATTAACCGGACGTGTATCACGCACTGGAATTTCCATTGGCGAACCCATTTATATAGCTAAATTAGTCAGCCCAGGAGAAAGAGGTTTTCTGGCCGCGGTGCTAAAACCAGGCCATAGAGCTCTTTCTGTTAACATTTCCAGCGAAACAAGTGTAAGCGGCCTGGTCTTCCCGGGTGATCGAGTAGATATGATCGTTTCAATTACGATCAAAGGTGATGAAGATGATAAGAAAAAGCGCATGGCCAGTGAAACTATACTCACCAACGTCCGTGTGTTAGCTTTGGGAACCGTATTAAAAACAGAAACAGGTAAAACAAATGCTGGTGCCAAGACCGTAACAGTAGAGCTAAAACCATCTCAGGTAGAAATTGTTGCCGTTTCTGCTATTGTGGGAAAGATTTCGTTGGCTCTTCGCCCTCTTGCAAAGGATGAAGAAGAGTTAAAAATCATAACTGAAACCGGTGATTTATCAGAAGATGCAAGCCCTTCAAAAGGAGATAGTTATACTTGGGACTATGAAGCTGCAGGAGTTTTAGTACGACGCGATAGTCCAACAGGTAGCTCCTTAGTAATTTCCAGGGGAAATACTTCTGAAAAAATCGGGGGAAAATAATGAAGTTCATACTTAAGCTTTTTATCATCTCGAGCTTACTCTTAACCCCATCAATTTTTTCTTTAGCTTACTCTCAATCATTTCAAACTATTGAAGCTGATTCCGACCCAATGGAAATTGAAATTGGCGAAGGAAAACTAGTCAAGCTCCCCAGATCGGCCTCTAATATTTTTATCGCTAATCCTGAAATTGCAGACTTAAATGTAAAGTCAGCCAGGTTAGTTTATGTATTTGGTCGCAAGGCCGGAACAACAAGCTTATTTGCAATAGATAATAATGATCAAGTACTTGCAAGTATTCCAGTTAAAGTACATCACAACATTGAATCTCTCGAAGAAGCATTTGACAAGGCGGTTCCTGGTCACAAAATTAACGTCCATTCAATAAACAACGGCATCCTATTAACTGGGCAAGTCAACAATATAACTGATGTTGATAATGCTAGGAGATTAGCTTTACGCTATATTGATCCAGAGGTTGAAACCGTTATTACTCAAATGTCCATTGCTGCATCAGACCAAATACACCTTCGGGTTAGAATTGCCGAAGTAAGAAACGATGTTCTAGAACAATTTGGCTTTAATTGGACAGGTACAAACTTCAATGATGGTCTCTCAAATATATCTTTAGGAACAACAACCTCAACGATACTTGCAACAAGCCCTCCAAACTTATTGGGAATAACATCAACAATAGGAAGATATTTTAATTTAAACGTATTGATCGATGCTCTGGCTCAGGATGAACTTGTTACAATTTTGGCCGAACCAAACCTGACGGCAGTGTCAGGTGAAACGGCAACGTTTCTTGCAGGCGGTGAATTTCCAGTTCCTATTGGTTCAGAAGTCTCAAATGGCGTAAGAAGCATAACAGTCGAGTTCAAAGAGTTCGGTGTGAGCCTAGCATTTACGCCAACAATTGTTGGCGACAACAGAATCTCACTAAAAGTAAGACCTGAAGTAAGTCAACTTTCATCTGATGGAGCAGTCACTTTGGGTGGAGTTGAAATCCCTGCACTCTCAACTCGACGGGTAGAAACAACAGTTGACCTTGGCTCAGGGCAAAGCTTTGCGATAGCAGGCTTGATACTTAACAATCAAACCCAGGTTAATAATAAAGTACCAGGTCTCGGTGATCTACCAATCCTTGGTCGGCTCTTTAAAAGTGAGCGCTTTCAAAATAGTGAGAGTGAGCTTGTCATTGTTGTTACCCCTTATATCGTTAAACCCTCAAACTCTCCTATCCCCCTCCCAACAGATCCATATGTATCTCAAGTCAATGAGACTGTTGCGCCAACAAAATTGGGTAAAGCAAAAACGAATAATGTAAGTCCAACTAACTATTCATCTCAACAAACCACTACGTCAGAACCTACCTTCATAGTGGAGTAAGCAATGTCCCGAGTAAAAATATATCGCAAGAGTGTCTTTTCAATGGTCGTCCTCGTCATGCCATTGCTTACAGCCTGCACAGAGCAGCAAGATTTTAGAGTTACAAACCCGATAGATCAGACCGTTCAAGCTGGAAGAAATTTATTAGACACAGGATCGTGGCGACCACTTCCGTCGTCTTCTCGAGCAAAAGCCTATAGTTATATAGCCTCCGAAGGGTTCTTAATTCCTGCAGGATATGTTGAAACCGCAAAATTAAACAATGAGCTTCAAGAGTTTATTAACGCATACAATATAAATTCTTCTGACGTTATTCTATTGGATGGCTTAAGAAACAATACCGGTTCAACAACAGCAGATTCTGAAAATGCAATAAATCGACTAAGGTTTGCCCTTCAAGAGTTAGGCTATTCCAGTGAAAAATCAAACAAGCCAATGGCAATTCTAAACCCAAGTCAACATAACGCAGCCATAATGATTCACAGGAAAATAATCGTTGCACCGGATTGTACGGCACTCCCTCACCCAACTGGAACACGTCCTTCAAGAAAAACATATGGCTGTGTTCAAGAAGTTAACCTTGCAAATATGGTCGTATCCCCGGAGGCACTTGATGGCACTCGTGTAATGTCATCAGCTGATTCTACGGCCGTTAGCCTCGGCATAGATCGTTATAGAACAGGTAAAGTCACACCTTTAGCTACCACGGGTGTTACCTCTAGTAGTTCTGAGTAAAAGGACACAAAATTACCATGCCGACAAGCAACATTGATGACATATTTGGCGACTTAGATAATGATCTAGACTCAGCTCCAGAGATGGTAGGGTTTGTCAGTGATGGACAAACTCACGACGTTACGTTATCCGTTGCAAAACAACTCAATTTTCCGGCAGAAGTTCGCGATGGACAGTGTCATGACGCAATGTCTTATCTAAGTGATAACCCTCCTCCAAGATACCTGATCATAGATATTGGGAGTGATGAATTATCTGCGGCAACATCAATATTCTCCCTTATTACAGCACTACCTGATGACACTAAAGCCATAGCTGTTGGATCGGTCAATGACATAGGCTTTTATCGTGAAATGATAGAAATTGGTGTCTCTGATTACCTTTTAAAACCTCTTACTGAAAAAAGCCTCTTAAATGCGATACATAAAGCAGACCAAGCCGACGAAGTCATAATCCAGCACGATAGTTTCACATCAGAAACTCATAACAACAAAACAGTCGTGATTGGTGCCAGGGGCGGTATCGGAACGAGTACAATCGCTGTAAATCTAGCGTGGATACTTGCTGAACAGCTTTCAATAAAAACTGCCTTGTTAGATATGGACATTGAGTTCGGAACAATAGCTCTTGCCCTTGACGTAGAACCAACCAGAGGTCTTCGTGAGGCTCTTGAAAACCCAGAGCGATTAGATAGCCTTTTTATTTCAAGCACCACGGCGAAATTGTCGGAAAATCTGGCTGTAATGGCTACCGAAGAAAACTTAACCGACGATGTCATCTTCACACATGACGGTATAGCAATCCTTATGGAATCCTTATCTCGAGAACATGAACAATTAATTGTGGACACCCCGAGATCTGCCGTAAAATTGAGAAAAAGTATTCTTTCAGAAGCGGGGACAATTATTCTGGTAACAGACTACAGTTTACCTAGCCTGAGGGATACCATTAGAACGCACAGCGCAATTAAAACAATTAACTCTGAATGTAGAATTCTCGTCGTTGCTAATAAAACGGGGGGGCACCATACAGCAATGCCCCCAAACGAATTTGAGAAAGCTCTCGGTATTAAAGTAACGGCGAATATCCCTGAAGATAATAAATTGGCGATTAAAGCAGCAAATAATGGCAAACCCGTCGTCGCACTTGAGCCGAAATCAAAAATATCGAAAGCTCTATTCTCTCTTGCAAAAGAACTTTTACCCGAAACTAACCAAAGCGCATCTACTGGCAAAAAAGCCCCTTGGCGTAAAATTATTGGCTTAAAATAATGCAGGAAGATCTAAATACAGATCCAGGTTCCGGGAACGGACAAGATGACCAGTTAAAGGCGTTATTAAAATCAACTCTTTCCGGTCAAACAATATCTGTTATGTCCAGGCCAGAATTAAGCCTAAAAATTGGCCAAACCATAACAGAAGAGCTTGAGCGTAGAGATAGCCCTCTTAACTTATTACAAAGACGAACTTTGATTACAGACTTAATCAACTGGTACGTCACTGATGCAACAAAAAATGAACAAACAGAAGCAGAAGTTGTTCCTGTAGCCTCCTTATCAACTTTTGAAAAAAGACCACATCCTTCTGTCCGACCGCAAAATCTTCCTAAAAAAACAGATATACAAGCAACAACTGCGTCGGGAACAATAGAAGAAACCAAAACGTTAATCCAACCCAAGGTAATGGATCGATTAGATATTTCTGCAGCATCAAAATTACCCAAAGATGAGCTTTCTAGTCAACTTGGTGAAATTGTTGGTGAAATTCTCTTCGAAGATAAACTACGATTAAATGCCCCTGAAAAAGCTGCTGTAATTGAATTAATCCTTGCTGACATGCTTGGCCTAGGTCCTCTTGAACCGCTTTTGGCTGATGAGGGTATTACCGATATACTGGTAAACGGACCAAACCAGATATACGTAGAAAAGGGCGGTAAATTACAACTTACTGATGTTAAGTTTCGTGACAATGACCATGTAATGAATGTTGCAAGACGAATAGTTGCCCATGTTGGTCGACGCGTTGATGAGACCACCCCATTATGTGATGCACGCCTTGCAGACGGTAGCCGTGTTAATATTATTATTCCTCCACTTGCTATTGATGGATCATCAATTTCAATCAGGAAGTTTGCTACCCAAAGTATCACTCTCGACATCATGAATAAGCAAAGCAATATCTCTACAGATATGGCAACAGTTATGAAAATTGCATCAAGAAGTCGATTGAACATTCTTATTTCAGGCGGAACGGGTTCAGGGAAAACGACCTTATTAAATGCCTTGTCCCAAATGATCGACCATGGTGAGCGTATTGTTACGATCGAAGATGCAGCCGAATTACAATTACAACAGCCCCACGTCGTCCGATTAGAAACCCGCCCCCCAAACCTTGAGGGTGAAGGGGCAATAACAATGCGCGATCTGGTTAAAAACTCTTTGCGTATGCGTCCTGACAGAATAATTCTTGGTGAAATTCGTGGCTCTGAGGCTGTTGATATGCTTCAAGCCATGAACACAGGTCACGATGGTTCGCTTGGAACAGTTCACGCCAACAGACCACGAGAAGCTCTAACCCGTCTAGAGAATATGGTTGGCATGGCCGGGATAAACCTGCCCGCCAAAGCCGTCCGCACACAAATTGCCGATGCTTTAGACATGATTATTCAGGTCTCTCGTATGAGGGATGGTATGCGTAGAATTACACACATTACAGAAGTAATCGGGATGGAAGGGGATGTTGTTACAACCCAAGACCTTTTTACCTTTGACTTCAAAGGTGAAGATGAAAATGGAAATCTCTATGGAGAATTTACATCCACAGGGCTACGGCCATATTTCATGCCAAAAGCAGAATACTTTAGCCTGGGCAAACACCTCATGGGCGCTATGGGATGATAGAGTTACTAAACCAGATTCAAAGTGGCGAGATTTCAAATCTTAATTTTGTTATACTAATAACTATATTCGTTTTCTTACTTATCGTTCTTCTTTATTATATCTTTCGCCCCTCTGATGATTCAACCAAAGCACGTATTGAAAAAGTCCTTGTTTCCGCGGGTAAAAAAGATGGTTTACCATTGTCACAGATCAGTATCCGCCGAAAAGAGGATGGAAGCGGTAATCCAACCCTTGATAAAATAATTCATAATCTGACCCCTAGACCCGAATTATTAAGGGAGAAGATGCAACGCGCTGGTCTGCAGCCTAATTTAGGTCGGCTTCTCGTCATATCTATATTTACATCAATATGTGCCTTCGCGCTTCTTAAGCTAGGTACAACAACACATATAGCCGTTACAATTATAGTAGGCATAGCCATTGGATTAGGGACTCCTCACCTCGGCCTTTATTTTTTAAAAAGTAGACGACACAACAAATTCATTAGTCTGTTTCCTGATGCAATAGATCTGATGGTCAGAGGGCTAAAGGCTGGACTTCCGATAACAGAATGTATCAAAAATGCAGGGGAAGAGTTTCCAGATCCTGTTGGCACAGAGTTCACAGCAGTAACTGATGGCGTCAAGGTGGGTGGTAAATTACCTGAAGAACTAGAAAGAGCTCAACATCGGCTCGGATTACAAGAGTTTCAATTTTTTACTGTCGCCTTGTCGATACAAACCGAAACAGGCGGTAACTTAGCCGAAACACTTGCCAACCTTTCTGATATCTTGCGTAAACGCAAACAGATGAAGCTGAAAATCAAGGCAATGTCTTCAGAGGCAAAGGCATCTGCTTATATTATCGGGTCCCTGCCGTTTATAATGTACATGATCATATATATGATGAATCCTGGTTATGCGACAGAATTGTTTACAGATGAACGCGGTCAAATTGCTGTCGCAATCGGCCTTTTCATGATCGCTCTTGGATGTGCGGTTATGTATAAGATGGTGAAATTCGAAATATGAACTTATCAGACTTCGTCCCTGCAGGTTTTACAGAAGATGAATTCCTAATCATCAGCGCAGGCCTTTCCGTCTTTATGATTTTTATCGCGATATGGTATTCCCTGCTTGTAACTGACCCAAGCAGTAAAAAGGTTAAAGAGTTGTCCACGCTCAGAGAAAGTATGCGTGATGATTATCTAACCCCAATTCAAAGAAGAAGATTATCCGACAACTCTACGAACCAAATGAGAAAAGTGGTTGAGTTTTTCAAGTTACTTAAAAACGAACAGGCTGAAAAACTAGCATTTTCGTTATCACAAGCAGGGAAAAGGACCCCGGAATCTCTCTATCGGCTGCTTTTTTACAAGTTAATAGCCCCGATGGTCGCGGCCACTGTAGCCTATGTATATATTTATGTTTTAAAAGCCGTAGACTTGGAGGGAATGTCGAAAGCTCTTGTTACAATTTTCGCAACAATTATTGGCGCAAAAATTCCCGACATATTGCTTAAGAACTCCATTACCAAACGGCACGAACTTGTAAAAAAGGCTTTGCCAGATGGCCTCGATCTAATGGTGATTTGTACCGAGGCTGGTTTGAGTTTAGATGCCGCATTTAAAAGGGTTTCAAAAGAAATGATTGCGGTAGCCCCTGAACTTGCAGATGAGCTATCTCTTACATCCCTAGAACTTGGCTTTTTGCCAGAAAGAAACAAAGCATTGGCAAATCTTGCCGCGCGTGTCGATATCCCCATGATGCGTAGTCTTGTAAATGCTCTGATCCAGTCTGAAAAATTTGGTACTCCCCTTTCTCAATCACTTCGGGTTATGAGCGCCGAACTAAGACATGAACGTCTCTTAAAAGCCGAAGAAAAAGCGGCAAGATTACCAGCCATCATGACCGTCCCTATGATCATATTTATCTTACCTCCCCTCTTCATTGTTCTCTTAGGTCCAGCTGTAATGCGGACAGTAGACGCACTATCAGCAATGTAACGATCAAGTTTTGCCTGGACCACTGCCCCTAAAAGAAACTTCATTACAAAAAAAATACGGCGTCAGATTTTTTTATCCAACGCCGTATTTTTTTGTGGAACAGGAATATAATGTTAGTTGGAGAGGGGCTCGACCTCAATAACATCAATTTTCTCTGCAATTGATGGTTCCGAAGGTTGAAGGGAGTGGAAATAACGCATTCTCTTTGCGACATTCCTGTCATCCATGTCAATGCGGGTAGTTTGTTCTGCCGCATCAAAATCGCCAGCAAGTGAATATGCCATTGCCAGTAGTTGGCGATGTTTGATCGTTGCCTTAGGATCTTTAGACAAAGGGTAGAGTAAAGCTATAGCTTCATCATGGCGCCCTTCGTAAGCCATCGACAAGCCATAGTTACTGCGTAGGGTTAGATTGTTTACATCAATCTCTAAACCTTCGAGATAATACCGTTGGGCAGTTTGCCGCTCACCCTTTCGGTCATAAGCAACCCCCATAACATTCAGGAGTTTGGTATTCTTCTCAATAGCCAACCCATCAGAGAATTGTTCAATTGCGAGATCGATTTGCCCGCGTTTCATGAACGCGATACCGAGGCCTCTTTTAGCATCGACATTAAGAGGGTCAACAGCAAGTACCTGACGATACGCCTGGCCAGCGGCAAGAGGTTCGCCATGTTTATTGAGTATTTCGCCAACCCGTAGCATCGGTTGAGGATTATTAGGATTCAACTCAAAGGCTCTTTGGAATAACCCAATAGCGGTTCTGACATCGCCTCTTAGGTATGTTTTTTCAGCAATTTTATAAATTTGTACGGTTTCTTCATCAAGTTCTTCAGTCTCAATTGAAGATGCACTTCCCTGCACAACTGAACTCGCCGTAATAGAAGCACCAACGACGTTAGAAAAATCATATAAAAAAGAACAGCCTGATAAAATAAACGGTATTCCCATAAGGAGTAACATTCTTTTGATATAAACCAAGGTCATATCAATTCCTCCGTTCAGAAGCTTGGAAATTACACTCGTTAATAACCTACAAGTAATCTACTTAAGCTTTAGTTAAGCATTAATACAAAACTCTAACTTACTGATAATATATACAATATAACTAACTTAGGCTAATAAACCTTTCACTTCCACGCAAAGACAACCTGAAATAAAGAGTTCAAAATCAATTTAACTTCTACCTTTAGTCGTAACGGCTTACACTACACCAGAAATAGGAAGGCTTTAAACCCCACGACACTCTACCTTAGCGGTGTATGTTTCACCCTTAATATTGGCCGATCTGGACACATTTTCAAGATTTTCGGCGAGGAGCATGGACTTCCGCGATGCGGTGTATCGTAAAGTTTGTGCGACGCGGCCCGAAAGTCTTGAAAATATACCGTTTCGGTCACGTCTACGTCCCCCCGACGCGCGTCAAAAAGCCTTGATGATACACCGTATCGCCTGCAACTTCCTTCCTACTCGGGGGAAAGTGGACGAGATCTAGAGGGGGCAAGATTAAGGGCCGATGGTATAACTTGATAAGGTGTTGAAGTTAAATTCAGGAGTTTATTACGGGAGTAGAGAAACACGAGCTGCCCACATGAGAATGTTCAGAGGGCAATCACAATAAAACTAACGATGCTCTATTTTTGAGTACCCAACACGGGTTTTACAATAAATATTTGACGTTAAATTTTTCGTTTTTCTGCAAGTAAAAACTGCCAACCAAATGCTTTAATGAATAGTACTTATCAACTTCTGGGCGCGGCGCAATATTCCAGAGCCAACTGTGCTCTACATTATTAAAGACAACACCGAGAAGTGCGTTTTCCTTGACCGTTTTCTCACCTGTTTGGTCTTTAGGAACGAGATGTTGCTCCAAATCTGTTAGTAACAAAACCGGAGCATCACAGTCTTCTAGCCAGTTTAAATGTGAAGTAATAATAGATCGACAAAAAAACTCTACCTCCTTGGAATCCTCATCAGCTCCCAAAGCAATCAGTTTCCTTTTTATATTGATGGGGAGTTGAGACATTAGATTGCATGAAATAATAAGATCAGCCTCTGCCAGCACCTCCTTGGGAGGAGTTGAACTTAATTGAGCTACGTCTATAGGTGCCTTACCCCCAGGGAGTTGATTAATAACTCCCGTCGTATCAATTTCCACCAACGTTATTTGTGAATGCGTTTTGGCAAGTTTCAGAATTGGCCTGAGGAAAACGACATCAACAAGGTGTATTTTTTTGTATTTCGAAAGTAAAAATTCAAGAGGAACATCATAACCCGCACCTGCTCCAAGAATAACGATACGATTTCGATCCTCTGTCTTTTCTACAGCTTTTATGATTTCTTGTTGAGAATTTTGGAGATGATCCGACCAGGCAGACCGACACCTTTTACGCCGAGAATCTATCGCGATTGCTTCGTGTAAATATCCGAGGCGCTTAAATTTATTTTGGCACTTGGCGAAAATATAAGTAAATGCCTCGGACAGCATATATTTAGCTCATTCTTTAGATGTATTACGGGTAGTCGCAACGATCACCAACAACTTGAACAAAGCCTCTCGCGCCTGTTTTTAGGGAGAACCGATACTCAGACCCGTTTACAACAACGGATTGATGAAGCGGTAGTTTACCGCTGAGTTTTACTTTTTTACCACCAAGAAGCGTGAAAACAAAATCAATCGGCTTGGCTGGATCGTACCAAGCTTCGACTTTGTTATCAGCATTGAAAGCCGATACACCCATAGCTGTGATTGTAACACCACCACGCGCAAAGCTCACATTATCGTTCACACCCGTGTAGATCGGCGTATTAACGTAAAAACGCTTCGCGACTGGATTGTTGTCGCAAGCCTGCTCATTTTCTGCACTTGCAATCAAAAAGTTAAGGCGATCCAAAGAAACACCATTGCTTACTTTTGATTGAAGACTGGTAACTATTACCTTGAGTTCACCAGTTGGAACATCACTTCTGTAACGCCCCTCCCACTCAGAAGCGACCTGCTTTGTATTCTCGAGCTCAACATTAAGATTATCACGCAGATCGAGAAGTTCTTGAACTGTTTGCTCGAGCTCTTTATTTTTGTCGTTAAGAGTAACAACCTTACGGTTCGCAAGTTCCAACCCCGCCATATAAGAATACCACCCTGCAGCTCCGATTAAAATGAGTGCAATCATCCATTTAAATAGGGCCCAACGAAAATTATGTGAGCGACGGCGGCGAGATTCACGAAGGCCGAGAGACATCGAAATTACTATCCATACAATATGTGTTAAGATCGAGTTGTACCATATTACAACTCCAACCGTTGATATACCTCAATAGTACGAGATGGCAACTCTAAATTATACCCATATACTATCCAATATATCGGAGTATTGGATTTTAAGTAAAAAGCCGCTTACTATCAAAAATATAGTTAATCATGTTCTTATCATAACCGATAATGGGAAAATATGCTTCAGTTGTGTTCATTCCATGGCAAACAGGTAAACATAATACTCAAAAGATAAGTTGATGAGGTTGAAGGAACCCGAAATGTCAAATGACGACATAAAAGAGCAAGTGCTAAAAGACTTAAAGGCAATTAGAGATAAATTGGGTCCAGATGTGCTCAAAGAAATTGAACTTAGAATGAACGGTCAAGTGCCATACGACAAAGAATCAGCTCGTAAAACCGTTGAGCTTTTCTTACAAGGCCGCCATGATCAAGGCGCCTTTGCAGAAAAAGTGCTTAAAGCCCTAGAAGACAAAGAAAACATAGAAGATACATAACTTATATTATACGACACAACACTAGTCACCTGTCGCAAGTGTGCTTATAACGCTCTAATCGTAGGAGAAACAGGTGAAGAAAATTTCTAAACATATTATTATAATCGGAGGCGGACCTGCTGGTTTGATGGCAGCTCACCAACTTTTAGCCTTCGGTCATAAAGTTGCTCTCTACGAGGCCAAACCCTCACTAGCCAGAAAATTTCAGTTGGCAGGCAGAGGAGGACTTAACCTCACCCACAGTGAGGACTTAGATGTTTTCGCAAACAAATATTACGAAAACTCATCCTTCTTTACTCCCCTACTCAATGATTTCACACCACAAGACCTAAGAGAATTCTGCCATGCTTTGGGGCAAGATACTTTTGTCGGTTCTAGTGGGCGCGTCTTTCCGACAAAGTTTAAAGCAACAGAACTTCTGCGTCAGTGGATAACAAAGCTCAATGCAAATGGGCTACAAATCTATACTCGGCATCGATGGCTAGGGTTCGACAATAATAACAATCTGCTGATTTCAAATGACAGGGGTAAAGTCGATACTACTCCTTACGATGCAGCCGTTTTTGCACTAGGCGGAGCCAGTTGGCCCAGAATGGGGTCAGATGGATCCTGGGTTGAGATATTTGCAGAAAAAAATGTTGATATCACTCCATTGCGAGCTGCAAACTGTGGCTTTGAAACCAACTGGCCTGCTCGAATTTCTTCAAAATTTTTTGGGCAACCCCTCAAGAACATTTCGATTTCTTTGGATACGAAGTACGTTAAAGGCGAAATTATGCTCTCTGATTACGGTTTAGAGGGTGGAGCCATCTATGCACTAAGTAAAACGATTAGAGAAAATATTGAAAAAACGGGTCAGGCACAAATTCTTATCGACCTCAAACCAAATCATCCAATCGAAAAGATAGAAGGTTTATTAGCACAAAGGAAAACAGGTAATAACCTAAGTCGCTTTCTAAAACAGGAGCTACATCTTTCGTTAACTGCTCTGGAGCTTTTAAAAGCCTATAGCAGCAAGGAAGAATTTAATTCCCCATTAGCCCTCTCGAAATTACTGAAAAACCTCCCAATTACTTTAACAAAACCTCGGCCATTAGACCGCGCAATTTCAACGGCTGGCGGGATTAAGTTTTCGTCATGTAACAGTAGCTTGATGTTAAAGGAGTTGCCCGGTGTTTTTGTCACTGGTGAGATGCTGGATTGGGAAGCACCTACAGGTGGATACTTACTACAGGGATGCTTTTCGATGGCTGTACACGTGGCTAAGGCGATAGACGAGTATTTAACTTAGGCCCAACATTTTGTTGAGCATGCAAATAATAAGGGCCGATATCAAAATTGATATCGGCCCTTTAGCAAATATCGCTTTTGTATATTTAGCTCAATTCACCGCGAACGGCTTTAAGCAGTATTGAAGAATATTCTTCAGGGGTAAACTGAATAGGGTTACCACCAGCTGATGGATCTTCAGTTGCCAGCACACCGATCTCATCGACACGATCTTCATCAATACCAATTGCTGACAGAGCGTTTGGAATGTCCAGCGTTGTACGTAGATCCAAAACCCACTGAAGCAACCCATCAAAAGATGCATCGCTGAGGTCCAGACAACGTGCCAGATAAGCAGCACGATCTTCAATCACAGAACGGTTAGCGATAAGCACGTATGGCATTAGAATAGCATTAAGCATGCCGTGATGAGCATCATAGATCCCTCCGAGAGGGTGAGCCAGCGCGTGCATGCCACCAAGGCCTTTTTGGAAGGCTGTTGCCCCCATGCTTGAAGCGATCATCATATCAGAGCGCGCAACCAGATCCGTACCATCTTTAACAGAGTTCACCAGAGACTTTTGAATCAAGCGAATACCTTCGACAGCAATACCGTCTGCCATTGGATGATAACCAGGCGCACAATAAGCTTCGAGGTTATGAGACAGTGCATCCATACCTGTTGCAGCAGAAAGCTTAGCTGGTAGACCAACAGTCAATTCTGGGTCATCAATAACAACTGATGGCATCATCTTCGCGTGAAAAATGATTTTCTTAATGTGTGTTTCTTCGTGTGTAATAACGGAAGCACGACCAACTTCTGAACCGGTTCCAGATGTTGTTGGCACAGCAACGATCGGGGCGATCTTGTCGGCATTCGCACGAGTCCAGTTATCACCAACGTCTTCGAAGTCCCAAAGTGGGCGATCCTGACCAACCATAAGAGCGATAGCTTTAGCAGCATCAAGGCCACTACCGCCACCAAATGCGATTACGCCGTCATGATTACCAGCATGGTAATAAGCAACGCCATCCATGATGTTTTGACCAACTGGATTTGGCTTGATGTTGCTGAACACATCACAGCCAAGACCGTCGGCTTTACAGGTTGCGACAACATCAGCAACCATTGGCAAAGCAGCAAGGCCAGCATCTGTGATTAAGAGAGGATTACTCATGCCAAGACTGCGGCAAACTTCGGCAATTTCTTTAATTCGGCCGACGCCGAAACGGACAGCTGTTGGATAGTTCCAATTGCCCACCATATTTTGGGGCATATGTTTGATATTTTCGCTCACGGTTATTCTCCGTTTGAGGTGGAAGGCGATGCGCTTTGCGCGCATTCTGCTTATGTATCAGTCCTTATGAACTGATCGAAGATATCTAAGACAAATTCAGTCAAAACACCAACAAATAAATTTGAAAAATAGTTCTTCTGAACCGGTATTTGTCAGACCGGTTCAGAAGAACAGTACAGGGAGAATAAGCGAAGTTCTGATTATTGCTTCACTTTTTCCATTTTCGGGTCATACAAAGCACCGAAATGGATTTCACAGGTAAAACGTTCGGTTCCAACTTCCAGCTCGTATTGACCGGACTTAAGATAGTCACGATCAACACCACCTTGGTTTCGAACGTAACCATAACCGATATTTTTTTGTACGGTGTAACCAAAGCCAGCCGAGGTGAGCCATCCAACACGCTCGCCATTGCGGTATATCGTTTCACGACCAAGCAAAATGACTGATGGGTCATCAATGGTAAAACAACAAAGGCTCTTCTTTATCCCTTCCTTGACTTGGAGTTGTAATGCGCCTCGCCCTTTAAAGTCGATATCCTTCTTTAACTTACAAGACCATGCCATGCCCGCATCCAATGGGGTATGATCTGGTCCAATATCTGATGACCAAGCCCGATAGCCCTTTTCGAGACGCAAACTTTCGATCGCACGATAGCCAGCATTGCCGATAGAGAATTCCTGCCCCGCAGACATGAGAGCTTGATAGACATTAAGCGCAAATTCGGTCGGGATGTGAAGTTCCCAGCCAAGCTCACCAACATATGTTACCCGTAACGCCATAACGGGCGCCCCTGCTACGCCAATTGTCTGCATAGTACCAAATGAAAAGGCCTCATTACTGATGTTATCATCCGTAATTTTTTGTAGCTCTTCCCGTGCACAAGGCCCCATAACCGACAGGACAGAATAACCAGAAGTTACGTCCACCAACTGGGCATTCAGGCCTTCTGGAATATTCTTTTTAATCCAGTCAAAGTCATGGGTCGCATAGCCAGTACCTGTAACGATATAGAACTCATCATTTGAAATCCGAACGACCGTGAGATCGCACTCAATCCCGCCCCGATCATTCAACATCTGGGTATATGTGAGAGACCCCGGTTTCTTTGCAATGTCGTTTGCACAAATCCAGTTAAGAGCTTTTTCAGAATCTGGTCCGACCATTTTAAATTTGGCAAATGAAGACTGATCAAAAACCGTAACACTTTCACGAGTTAACTTGTGTTCTTCCCCTACATTATCAAACCAATTCTGGCGATTGAAAGTGTAAATGTCTTTGGCTTCTTGGCCTTCTTTGGCAAACCAGTTCGGGCGCTCCCACCCCAGTTTTTCACCAAAACAAGCGCCTTGGCTTTTAAGCTGATCATAAAGGGGGGAGCGGCGGTTGGGACGACCGCTTGAATGCTCTTCAAAAGGCCAAGCCATGGTGTAGTGTTTACCATAGGCTTCGAGGGTTCTTTTACGGACCCAGTCAGTATCAAAATGCGCCCTTCCAAAGCGCCTGATATCAGCAGGCCAGAGATCGTAAGGAGGCTCGCCGTTTACAATCCATTCTGCCAGCGCCATACCAGCACCACCACCCGCAGCAATACCAAAGGCATTAAATCCAGCACCAACAAAATAGTTCTTTAGCTCAGGAGCTTCCCCCAGAATGAAGTTTCCATCAGGTGTGAAGCTTTCAGGTCCATTAATCAACTCACGAACGCCTGCGGTTTCTAATGCGGGCACGCGACCAAGAGACAGTTCGACCAACTGTTCGAAATGATCCCAATTTGAATCAAGTAAAGAGAACTGGAATTTCTCGGGAAAGCCCTTTGTTGCCCAGGGAATACCATTGGGCTCATAACCACCCATTACCAAGCCACCGACATCTTCTTTGTAATAAGTCAGGCGATCCGGATCTCTAAGTGTAGGTAGGTCTGGTGTAATGCCTTCAATTTTCTCCGTAATCATGAACTGGTGTTCAACGGAAATAAGTGGCACATTCACGCCAACCTTTTTGGCTTCCTGACGCGCCCATTGACCACAACAGTTGACCACCTTGTCACACTGAATCCGGCCTTTGGTCGTGAGTACTGCCACAACCTGACCATCTTCAACCTCAACATCCAGAACTTCAGTGTCTTCGTATATTGAAACACCTTTCATACGCGCGCCCTTGGCGAGGGAGAGCGTGATATCAGATGGATTAGCCTGACCGTCAGTGGGAAGGAAAGCAGCGCCCACGACATCGTCAATCGTCATCATCGGCCAAAGCTCTTGGGCTTCTTTTGGCGTAAGAAGCTGCATATCAAGGCCAAAAGAATGCGCCGTTGTTGCCTGGCGTTTTACTTCTGTCCAACGTTCTTGCGTACAAGCAAGCCGCAGACCACCATTCATCTTCCAGCCCGTTGCTTGTTCTGTTTCTTTCTCTAAATTCTTGTATAGATCAACTGAATAGCCCAACAATTGGGTGATATTCGCATTAGATCGCAGCTGCCCAACTAAACCAGCAGCGTGAAAAGTCGTTCCAGAAGTTAGTTTCCCCCGTTCGATCAGAACAGTATCACTAAACCCCATTTTACCCAGGTGATAAGCCGTAGAAGTACCGACAATACCACCACCGATTATGACGATCCGTGCTTCTGAAGGCAGGTCTGAAGATGGTAAATCGCTCATTTTTGTATCTCACTTTTTTGGAAGGCTTGAAGCTGTAGTTTATATTTTTGGAGGTTTTCCTCGGTATAGGCTTTAAAATCAAAGTCGATATCCGAAGATATTTCTGACACCATGCTCCACATGGTTTCACGTAATAGGGAGGCACATTTCATCGCCTCATATTTCATTCTAAGCTCATCGGTAATTGGCTTTTCATAGTAAGTTTCAAGAACCCATTTTTCTGAACTGGTATCCAACTCTGAATTGGAAACAAGGCCACCAAGATCAAAAAGAGGTGAATTAAATCCGGCATAATCCCAGTCAAACAGCCAAAGTCGTTTGCCATCATCGATAAAGTTCGCGGCCAAGAGATCATTATGACCAAAGACCATTTCGACCTGGCCAACAGAGCGCTCAAGTTGTTCCGCGCTTTCGAGTAACCAGGGGATTTCTCCAAGCATCCGGCTGTGATTGTCCTTGAGAGTTGCCGCATAATCACGAATGACATGAAACACCCAGAAAACAAGAGAAGGTCCTCTTAGATATTTAGGAATCTCTCTGTGAGCTTTACGAATAAGAGGGATTATTTTTTCAAGGTTACGACGCTCTCTAACCGCAGCCTCATCAAAACAAACACCCTCAATAAAACGAAGTACCATAATCCCTTGAGAAGCATAAACGACCTCAGGAGAAACTCCCGCCTCATAGGCTGCTCTGCTTGCAGCCAGTTCATTAAAACGCATGACGTGATGGACAGGAATATCTTCACCAAAACGGACTACATACTTCCCGCTGTTATCTTTGACTGTGAAGTTATGGTTAGTAATCCCTCCCCCTAATGGTTCAGGGTTAACAAGCCCATCCCAACAAGGAAGCTGGCAAATTTTTTCTATTTTAGTCGTCATAACATTGCCCTACCCGAGACCGAGACGTTGTTTAGCTTTTTTGGATCCCGCAGCGATCATGCGATCAGCAATAATTGCGATAAACGCGATGGATAAACCCGCGACTAACCCTCGGCCGGTATCTGCCTTAGTCAAGGCTATATAAACTTCCTGACCAAGATCTCTGGTTCCAACCAGTGCTGTGATCACCAACATGGACAAAGCCAACATAATGGTCTGATTGAGACCAAGAAGAATTTCAGGCAAAGCCAGTGGTAATTTTATTTTGAACAGGAGTTGGCGTTTGGTGCAGCCGGAAGTCACCCCTGCTTCTATCAAAGCCGGGGGTATTTTCTGGATGCCGTGAGTTGCATAACGAACTGCAGGAGCAATAGCATAGAGAACAACCGCCACCAATGCAGAGAAATCACCAACTCGAAACAACATCACAACAGGGATCAGATACACAAAGCTTGGCAAGGTTTGAAGCGTATCGATCATAACTTGGACAATACGACCAAATCGTTGATTTTCAGCGGCGACAATGCCTATGGGAATTCCTAATACACAGGCAATAATTACTGAGACACCACAAAGATATACCGTAATCATCGCTTTTTCCCACATGCCAGTCGCAAGTATAAACAGGCAAAGAGAAAGGGTCAGTGCCAACAAACGAACACCACCCAATTGCCAAGCTGCCACCGACAATAAAAGGATCGTCCAAGCCCAAGGCATTTTTAAGAGTACCAGCTTTACCGGTACCATAAAGTACACAAGAACAAAGGTTTTGTAGCCTTCCAGAGTGTCAAAATAATTAATATTTATCCACTTTACAAATTCAGCAAGCGACGTCCCAACACCGAGCTCCATAACCTCTGGATAACTTTGAATGGGCGGGATTATCAGACCAAGTACAAGTGTCACAATGGCTATTATAGTAACTGTAACAGTCCAAGGATGCCGACGTATCAAGGCCTGAGGAATATCGGAATGAATGGGATCAGGCCTAGTTGCAAAAGCTTGACTCAAGCGATCAAGAGCTATTGCAAGGACCACGATACCAACACCAGCCTCAAGACCACCACCTATATCAAGACGGCGGAGGGAAGAAAGAACATCATACCCAAGCCCTCCTGCCCCAATCATAGACGCGATAATAACCATATTGAGGGAAAGCATGATGACCTGATTAACACCAACCATCAGTCCTGAAGTTGCAGAGGGAACCAGTACTTTCCACATTAACTGCCTTTTTGTACAGCCAGCCATGTTCCCAAAATCGCTAAGTTCTCCAGGAACCCCCTTTAAGGACATAATTGCAATGCGCGTCATCGGTGGCATGGCATAGATAATGGTCGCAATCATTGCCGCAACAGGGCCAAAACCAAACAGAAAAAGGATGGGTACGAGATAAGCAAAAACCGGAATGGTTTGCATTAAATCCAATACCGGAGAAATACACTTTTCAAACGTAGGAGAACGATAGGCTGCGATCGCCAGAAATAACCCGCCTATCACACCAAACGGCACCGCAATGACAATAGACGCCAAAGTCACCATCGCGCTATCCCACTGGCCAAAGACGGCTAGATAGAGAAAACATCCTCCGATAAAAGCGGCAAGCTTCCAGTCTCTTGCATAGTGGCCCATGGCAATAACAACAGCGATTACCGCAATCCAGGAAAGTGGCGGAAGAATTTGAACTGCTTGGCTCCCCTGCCCTTCTAAAAAACCCGTAGATAAAAGGCTGGTAGAGAAAGAAAGCGGGACATCAAGCAACCAGGAGAAACTCCGGGTCATTTCCTTAAAGGAAAAAAATCCAAAGTTTGCATCTTCGACCAACCACTCCATAAAACTGGAGAAATACTTTTTAATTGGTAACTGTGATTTCCGAGGTATCTTGAACATCCACTTCGGAAATAGCCCCTTGCCTTCTATATAAAAAAATACAGATGTTAGGAGTGCTAATATCCAAAATATTTTTGCACCTTTAATTGGCCCCATAGCGGGTATCATATTTCTAACGCTCGCAATCACAAGACTACCTCACGCCCAACAAGTACATCCAACACCATTTCCCGTGTAAGCAACCCTATAGGGGTTCCTTCGGGTCCAGTAATTGCAAATGGTTTGTTTGATTTTTCAACTTGATCAGCAACATCGGCAATAATAGCGTCATGGGGTAAAGTACCCGCAGTTTCTACTGAGCTATCAAAGGCAGCCTTTAACAAACCAGCAGTCAAAACTTTTGCCCTCGGGATATGTTGAGTAAATTCCGCGACATAGCTTGTTGCCGGGTTGATCACCAACTCTTCTGGGGTTCCGATCTGGATAACCTTACCGTCTTTCATGATTGCGATACGATCTGCTAAACGGATCGCCTCTTCAAAATCATGTGTGATAAAAACAATGGTTTTTTTCAAGACATTCTGCAGACGGATAAATTCATCCTGCATTTCGCGCCGAATAAGGGGATCCAACGCCGAGAAAGGCTCATCCAAGAACCAAATCTCAGGTTCAACGGCTAATGACCGGGCAATACCTACTCTTTGCTGTTGGCCACCTGACAGCTCACGGGGATAGAAACTCTCTTTCCCTTTAAGTCCAACTAACTCGATTATGCTTTGGGCTTGCTGTTCTCTTTTTTCCTTAGAAATCCCCTGGACTTCCAACGGAAAAGCCACATTACCCAACACAGTAAGATGGGGTAAAAGAGCAAAGTGTTGAAAAACCATTCCCATCTTATGGCGACGGATTTCAATCATCTCTTTATCACTGGCTTTAAGAAGATCTTGACCGTCAAACAAAATTTCGCCACCCGTAGGCTCAATCAAACGGGACAAACACCGAACCAAAGTGGATTTTCCCGATCCGGATAATCCCATAATGACAAAAATTTCACCCGAGTGAATGTCAATATTGGCATCTCTAACACCCCCAACGAGATGAGCGTTTTTCAGATCATGAGAGCTCGGTTTGTTATTATGTTTTTGTAAAAAATCTTCTGCACCAGAGCCAAAAATTTTCCACACGCCTCGGCATGAGAGCTTTACGGATGAGTTCATAACCACAAGACCTATAGGTATACGTATTAATAACTTGTACGATTTTTATAAATCAGGTGTATGGCGGCACAGCAGAAGAAAATTGACACCATACACCTGAGCAATTGGGTTAGTTTTTAACCCAATCAGACCAACGTCCTTTGTTGGCTTCTACCCACTGATTAACCGTAGCATCCATATCTTTACCTTTAAGATCCACGTCGATAATCATTTGGGACATCTCATCATTACTGAGGTTGAACCCCTCAATGGCTTTGTGAGCACCAGGCCATTTATCTTTTAAGCCAGACCAAGCGACTTTCCAGATTGGCCCCGTTGGCTTACCACAGTCATAGGCAGAATCTTCGTTAGAACCCCAGCTTGGATCGTTATAACACTCAGCCGAATATTTCGGAAACTCGACCCACTCACCTTCAAACTTAGCTGGTGCCCAATGAGGCGAATAGACCCATAAGAGAACAGGGGCTTTTCTTTGATATGCTGATTCGAGTTCTGCAAATAGCGCAGCATCTGTTCCCGCATGAATAACTTCAAAGTCCATTTCGAGGGCTTCAACGCGTTCGTCATCAAATCCACCCCAAGTCACAGGAGCACCGAGATAACGTCCTTTGGGTGCTGTTTCCGGTGTCGCGAAGGCCTCTGCACAATCATTTAATGCTTCCCAGTTAGGAAGGCCTGGGCAAACTTCTTTCATATATGAAGGGTACCACCACTCTTCGATGGCCTGCATACCGGTCTCGCCAAGGTTATCAACCTTACCTGTAGCAACGGCTTCATCCATAGCTTCACGGCCAGTGGTTTCCCAAATCTCCATGGCAACATGAAGGTCGCCTTCTTTCAGGCCAGCAAACTGAGCAATATAATCGGCTTGAACATACTCAATATTGTAGCCCGCTTTTTGTAAAACCGACCCCATTATTTTGGTCGTAAGTAACTGACCGGTCCAATCGTGTAGTGTCAATTTTATTGGATCATTTGATTCAACATCAGCAAATGAGGCTGTTGCAGTCATGCCAGACATGGCAAGACCACCGAGTAATGCTAAAGCGAAACGAGACGTTTTTTTCATGAACTTCTACTCCCTGTAAGGAATTTATTTATTAAGTTTCTGTCTTACCTTTTTGATATCCAAATTTATCAACACATATCATCATAAGTCAACATAAAAACAACATGAATAAGCATTCCAATTACAAATTAGAAAGTAATGTGGGATTATTTGGCATATACCAAATGAACTAAACGTTAGGATTATTATTTTGTGCCAAAGACATAAAATGGTTTAGTGAGCATCAAGCAGAGAGTTGATTCTACTTCTGCATAAAAATCACAGATTAAATTTTATGAGAATATTTTTAGAAATTATAAGTTGGCAACCAAACAGAAGTCGTCAGTCTTCAAGTACGGCGAACAAGTCGTTCTCCATCAAGCTCTAAAGGATGTTAACTCAAAAATTAGGCGATAATTACTCTTACTTCGGCCTCGGCAAGACAAGCCGCAAGTGCCTCATCTGGCTCAACATCAGTGATAAGAATATCGACGCCTTTTATCGGCCCAACTTTAACAAGACGGGATCGGTTGAACTTACTCTGGTCAACCACGGCGATCGTAATCTGGGCCTGAGCTATGACGGTACGGGAAAACTCTGCTTCAGCAAGATGATCAACCATTAGCCCCTTAACGGGGTCAAGACCCCCAAGAGATAAAACCGCATATTTCACATCAAACTGTTCGACAAAAGCATTCGCAGACGGGCCGAAAGCAGCCGCATCATCGGCTCGAAGCTCCCCGCCAGCAATGTAAACACGATTGCCATTTCTCGTCGCGAGGGCACGCGCTGTTTCAACTGAATTTGTAACGACCAAAAGGTTTGAATGATCTTGCAGAGCGTGCGCAGCAATAGCTGTCGTACTGCCAGTATCTAAAATAAGAGAGTCGCCATTTTGGATAATTTTGGCCAGAGCTTGACCAATTTTCCTCTTGGCATCCTGGTTTTCGACCATTCTAAGTAAAAAGGGTGGCTCATGTGCTTCATCAGGAACAATTATTCCACCATGCACTTTCTCGACAAGACCAGCAGATACCATAGGCTTTACATCACGTCTTACAGTTTCATCCGAAACAGAAAACTGTTCCGCCAACTCAAGTATCGTGCAAAGCCCCTTGTTACGAACTGCTTTTAATATTTCTTTTTGTCTTGTTGTAGGATGCATGAAATCCACAAATCTCCATATATTTCCTAAACCAATACGGCAATTTCAAAAACAAATCAAACAGCTAGGGTCAGGACCCATTAATTCAACAGTGCTGGTTTACCGAATTTTTCCTGTGAGAAGGCGCAAAAACGCAGGAAATGTGGTTCATTTTCAAGTCTTTGTAACGTGCTCACGGGGTAAATTCGGTAAACCAGCACTGTTGAATTAATGGGTCCTGGCCCTAAAGACCTATTCAACCTTTAATTACTATTTTTCTTCATGTTTTTTTTAGTTTTTGAAGTTGGTTCTGCAACCAATGGATCATCGGGCCAATAGTGTCTGGGATACCGGCCCTTCATATCCTTTTTTACCTCGTGATATGTATTTTGCCAAAACCCAGCTAAATCGCTCGTCACCTGAAGCGGTCTGCGCGCTGGAGATAATAAATGCAGTTTTAAAGAAACCTTCCCACCCAAAATAGATGGCGTTTTTGATAACCCAAACAACTCTTGCAAACGAACTTCTAAAACAGGCATCTCTGGATTATTGTAATTTACACGCGGGCTATTACCCGTCGGCACCTTAAATCGTTCTGGAATTTCTTTATTTAAAAACTGCAATTTATCCCAATCCAATTCTGAAACCAGGATTGTATAAAGATCCAAATTTTTAAGTTCCTTGAACGAAGAGATATTCTCTAGATATGGCACAAGCCAAACATCGAGATTATCCAATAAATGGTTTTCCTCAAAATCAGGCCAGTCCTCAGATTCACCCAAACATCGAGCCGTGGCAATGCGTTGGCAAAATTGTAGTGTCTTCTCGCTTGGCTCCAGAAAAGAAAGGCCCCTGTTTTTAATAATCCGGATAATTTCTTGTACGATCACATTTTGATCTGGGCATTTTTGACGCTTTACAGAAAGGTTCAACTCAGCAAACCTCTCAACCCTTTCACCAAGAAACACTCCTTTTACCTCATCGAGACGAACTTGATCTTCAGATACTATTTTTTCTGCATGTAAGCTTCTAATTTGGGCTTCAGAAAGTGCCAAAGCTTGATATACACGCACACTCGCACCAATGCCGCCAACACTTGTCATTACCAAATAAGGCTCTGATGCCAAGCTATCCAACGGATCAATTTCTGCGCCCTTTCCACCCGAAAGCTTAAAACGGCCAATCGTATTTTTTCTGAGTTGTCCAATCCGATCAGGATAAGCTAGAGATACAATGGCGCCTGCTTTGGTAATATCGACCTTATCCGAAGCTTTAATTTGAATGTATCGACCATACTGCTCGGCTATCCGTCTCACTTGTTTTATACGGTGACGATCAAACCGAAAACCTTTGTCAGAGCCCTTCCCAACCAGTGCCTCAATGCGAACCACTAAATCGATCGGGGATTTGGCACCATTTTTCTGAAGAATATCCCGTTCATTTAGTAATGCAGCCAACAGGCACCCCAACCAGCCTTCGCCCTCTTCTTTCCCCCTGATCAACATATGTGCCAGCCTCGGGTGGACAGGAAGTCTGGACATCGCCTTCCCATGAGAGGTTATACGCCCATTAGTATCAATAGCCCCAAGATAGGACAGAAGCTCAGTCGCCTGCTGCCATGATGAGGAAGGTGGGGCATCACACCACGAGAGCTCATTTGGATCAGAAGTGCCCCAATTTAGAAGTTCGAGGACAAGAGAGCAAAGGTCTGCTTCAAGGATTTCAGGCTTACTCTGCATCGCCAAAGAGCCGTTTTGCACTTCTGGCCACAGACGATAACAAACACCAGGCTCAAGACGACCAGCCCGGCCTGCACGTTGCTCAGCAGATGCACGTGAGACCCTGAGGGTTTCCAACCGTGTCATTCCACTCGATGGATCAAACCGTGGACTGCGCATATATCCACAATCAACAATAACCCGCACCCCTTCAATAGTTAGACTGGTCTCGGCAATAGAGGTCGCTAACACAACTTTTGTTACGCCACTCTTAGAAGCAGCTATTGCACTTCTTTGTTCTGCCAAAGCCAAGTCACCGTACAGGGGACGTATCTCAACATTTGAAGGTAAAGATTTAGATTTGAGTAAGCCATTTACACGCTTTATTTCTCCAACCCCAGGAAGAAAAACGAGAATACTCCCTTTCTCGGTTTGAAGAATTTCTTCTACTTTAGCAGCGACATCATAAGAGATATTTTTCCGGTTCGTTTCTGATCCGTAGATATTTTTGACGGGGTAACTACGGCCCTCACTGGTTATAATTGGTGCTGAACCCATAACTTTTGATACCGCGGCACCATCCAAAGTCGCCGACATAACCAATAGCCGAAGATCCTCTCGAAGAGCAGCTTGTGTCTCTAGACACAACGCAAGGCCCAGATCAGCTTGAAGGCTTCTTTCGTGAAACTCATCGAATATCACCAAACCAAAATCAGAAAGCTCGGGATCCGTTTGTAGCATTCGGGTTAAAATACCTTCGGTAACAACCTCAATTTTGGTATTTTTACTGATTTTACTCTCGAGGCGAATTCGAAAACCAACTGTTTCACCGACCTTCTCACCAAGCATTTCCGCCATACGAACAGCCGCCGCACGCGCCGCCAACCGACGAGGCTCAAGCATGATAATTTTTTTATCACGAAGCCACCCAGATTTTAAAAGATGTAGAGGCACTCCAGTTGTTTTACCAGCCCCAGGAGGAGCCTGAAGAACAACAGAGGTTGTGTCATCGAGTGTTTGGGAAATTTCAGTTAGAACTGAATCTATAGGTAAGCTAGTCATATCAGGCTTATATCATCACCATCAAACTAACTTCCATAATATTATCTCATGGCAGAACTACAGGGCAGCATTACAGGACAGCATTGCAGGTTAGTATTTTTTAGTGCCTGAGTATCATAAATACTGAAATTAATATTTCTTGCTATCCAGATATATTCAGGCAGTTCGTAGTGCCTTTTACCTTACAATTAAAAAGTTTGAGCGCTTCATCACCCTTTAAACGCGCTTCATCTTTCACACACTTGGTCCAAACATCCAAACTCTCAAGAAAGTAAGTGACCTCTTTTTTACATCTCTCAAAATCTTTAGAATCAGAAAATTGAATTTCAATGTATTGGTTGGTGCATTTAGGTGGGGCGTAGTCTGGTTTTTTACAATCCGCCAAAGCTTGAGCTGACCACAAAACAACACTTACACTAAAAAGAATACTTAGTTTGTTTCTCATTATATTTTTCTTCGACTGATCAGGATCTCTCAGCAACAGAAATCCATACACACAATAAGGCTATATTTCTTTTGATAACCCAAAAATGGTAAACGAAGTAATAATAAAGAGAAACGCCAACTCTTCCTTCACGCCAAAAGTGCATAACACAACAGGCACCAAAGAGGTGCCTGTTGTCTGATTAGTAACCTAGTTGCTTAGCTTTATCCGAACTTTTTGTCTGGCTCTTGCCCACCGGGTTTGGGACTGAAGAACTTCGCATACTTTCCCTTAACACCGTTAAATTCATCGGCATCAGCAGGAGGCGCTCCCTGCACCGTGATATTTGGCCAGATCTCAGCGTATTTGGTATTCATCTCTAACCAATTTTCAGCTTCAGGATCCGTGTCAGGCAAAATTGCTTCTGCGGGGCATTCTGGTTCACAAACCCCACAATCAATGCACTCGTCTGGATGGATTACGAGTGTATTTTCACCTTCATAAAAACAATCAACAGGACAGACTTCCACACAGTCCATGTATTTGCACTTGATGCAATTATCCGCAACGACATAAGTCATAACGCACTCCAAAGGGTCGAGGCATCACCACCGACCACAACAAATCATAGGTTTACTGAGCTTAAGAGGCCTTTTCGTAGCCAAGCTCTTTGTGACTATCAAGCAATCGCTTACGAAGAGAAGATGCTGTTTTCTCGCCATCACCCGTAGGTTGATAGAAGACATTTACATCTGCTGATTTATTGCGATTTAACGACCGTAAGGTAGCTGCATTTTCAATCTCAAGCGTATCAAATCCACAGCGATGCATCAGTTGAACTTGGTCATAAAGCACATCACCAATAGCGCGAACCTCGCCCTCGAAACCATAACGTTCACGAAGAATGCGCGCATAGGAATAGGCACGACCATCACCAAAGGACGGAAAGTTCAAAGCAACCAGAGAAAAGTTCTCGAGATCATCTTCGATCAGTTCTGGCGATTGATTACTTTCTAAAAGCACACCAATTTCACGACCCAACTTTAATAGAGAATCTTTTTCCTCATTCCAACGATCAAGCGATACGATGATTGGCGCTGTTTCAGAAACTTCAGCATCGTCAGCTAACTTGAGCCATTTATCAGCAATCTGACGTCCATCTTTTATGAGCGGCATTTTACTCTCTTTTCTCTTTCAATAGGCCAAGATCCAATGATCCGGCGCTTAGAGCAGCGACCTTGCTGCACAACTACAAATTACCAACTTAATTTAAGCATTGGTCCTAGCGGATCCCGTATCGAGAAAATGAATCCCGCATTCGGTTTTATCCTGATTTTTCCAACGGCCGCTACGGGGATCATCTCCTGGCGCCACCTTGTCCGTACAAGGCATACAGCCAACGGAAGGATAACCGTCTGCTTCAAGCGGGTGCCGGGGGAGATTGTGCTTATTAAAATAAGCTTTGATCTCATCCTTCTCCCAATAAGCCAGAGGGTTAATTTTAATCCGTGTACCTTCGGCTTCAACCATCTCTAATTTTGATCTCGAAGCCGATTGGAACCTCTTGCGACCGGAAATCCAAGCATCAAGACTATCAAGGGCCCGGTTCATCGGCTCTACCTTACGAACCCAACAGCACATATCAGTATCTTGGGTCCAAAGGATAGATTTGGGATCCTTCTCCGCCAAATTCGCTTCCTCAGGCAAGATCTGACGAACATCAGTAAGACCAAGAAATTCAGTTAATTGACGGCGATAACGGTGGGTTTCGCCAAACAACTTACCCGTATCCATAAAGATAACAGGCGTTGCTGGGTTAACCTCGGCCACAAGATGTAAAAGGATTGCAGACTCTGTTCCAAAAGATGAGACCAGAGCAACTTTTCCTTTAAACTCTTCTTCTATCAAGCGGACAAGAGCATCGTGGGTCGACAAGTTTCTCACACTATCCAGCAATTCTGCTGCGCGTGATTTTGTCGTCTCAAGACGTTCCCGTGCGCTTCCTTCTTTTGGTAACAAGGTCGATGCACTAAGCATATAGCTTTTCCTTGAACGGAGCCATTCCAACCCGGTTGTAAGCTTCGAGGAAACTTTCCTCGGCGCCATTCCGGAGTTCCAGGTAAATGTTCACGACGCTCTCAACGGCATCCACAATCTTGTCATAGGCAAAAGAAGGGCCAATGATTTTACCGATTGCAGCATTCTCGTTAGCATTCCCACCAAGAGTGATCTGGTAGTATTCTTCACCTTTACGATCGACGCCCAGAATACCAATGTGACCAACGTGGTGGTGACCACAAGCATTGATGCAGCCAGAGATCTTAAGCTTAAGCTCGCCAATATCATGTTGACGCTCGATATCAGAAAACCGTTTACTGATCGCTTGAGCAACAGGAATTGAACGTGCATTCGCAAGGGCGCAATAGTCCAAACCAGGGCAAACGATCATATCTGAGATCAATCCCAGGTTAGCAGTCGCGAGGCCAGCCGCTTTCAAGCCCGAGAACACATCATACAGATCTTCTTGTTTCACATGAGGCAGAACCAGGTTCTGTTCGTGTGTGGCTCGAATTTCATCAAAGCTATATTTTTCAGCAAGATCAGCAACAACTTCCATCTGATCATCAGTGATATCACCCGGTGCTTCGCCTTCAGGTTTCAACGAAATATTGGCAATGGCATAACCAGCTTGTTTATGCCCAACAACGTTGGCTCTTACCCAAGTGGCAAAGTCACGGTCTTCAAAACGCTTGATCTCAAACAGACGAGAGGTCGCATCCAAAGTTTCAAAGCTTGGAGGTGAGAAATACTCATTGATACGATCAACTTCCTCCAATGGAAGTTTAAGGGCAGTATCTTTGATACGTTCCCACTCAGCTTCGACCAGGCGACGAATTTCATCAATCCCTGTTTCATGTACAAGGATCTTGATACGCGCTTTGTATTTGTTATCACGACGTCCGATTTGGTTATAAACCCGAAGGACGGCCTCAAGATAACTCAAGAGGTGTTCTTTCGGCAGAAACTCACGCACGACTTTACCAATCATTGGCGTCCGGCCCTGGCCACCACCAACGTGAACTTCAAAGCCAACTTCGCCTTCGCCATTCTTGACGATTGCCAAGCCAATATCATGAACCCGAATAGCGGCACGATCGGTTGTTGCTCCGGTTACCGCAACCTTGAACTTACGCGGCAAGAAAGTGAATTCAGGGTGCAAGGAAGACCACTGACGAATGATTTCGCAATAAACCCGCGGGTCTTCAATCTCGTCGGCAGCAGCACCAGCGTATTGATCAGAAGTCGTATTTCTGATGCAGTTACCACTGGTCTGAATGGCGTGCATCTCTACTTCAGCCAACTCCTTCAATATTTCCGGCACATCTTTCAGAACAGGCCAGTTATATTGCAGGTTTTGACGGGTCGTGAAGTGGCCATAGCCTCGATCATATTTACGTGCGATATGCGCCATCTTACGCATCTGTGCAGCATTGAAAGTTCCATAAGGAATAGCAACACGAAGCATATAAGCATGTAATTGAAGGTACAGACCGTTCATCAACCGAAGCGGCTTGAACTGATCTTCAGTGAGGTCGCCTTCAATGCGGCGCTCTACCTGATCCCCGAACTGAGCAACACGCTGTTGTACAAAATCAGCATCAAATTCATCATAACGATACATTGCTTTATTCCTTACCCAGCTTGCCGTAGGATATTGTTATTCTGTCCGTGGCCATAATGAACTGTTGGACCCTTGGCCCGGATACCTTCTTTAACAGAAAGGGGATGAATACCAGATTGATTTCGCTCAACTTTGACCATATAAGGGCCAACGATAAGCTGATTGGCTTCAGCCTTTTCAGCTTCACTGAGGAGAACTGCTGCTCCATTACTGTCATCAACAGTCTTTGCAGCAGAGAAATCATCTGTCCATTCAGCATTCTCGCCGAAGTAAACAACTTCGCCACCAAGCAAGCGGTTCGCAGTCATAATCTGCAATGCCATTATCTTTACTCTCTCCTAGACGCGCCGATTAAAGTCCGGCAACGGCAACTTCGTTTAAATACGAAGTCACATTTTTGTTTTCTATTGCACCAACAGCTATTTGCTGAAGGTCAGCTTTACTTGCAAAGGCTGCAACTGATCCGATAACGATCAATGCAGGCCCTGTAATTTCGTATGTCTCAACTAACTGGGCAGCTTCTGATAACTTACCCGGAAGAACTCGCTGGTCTGAACGTGTGCCATTTTCGATAATCGCAACGGGTGTGTTCGCATCCAGACCATGGCTCATCAGCTTGCTTGAGATATGGTCAGCGTTTGAAATCCCCATATAGAAGACCAAGGTCTGACGACTGTTAACCAACCCAGACCAATCAGCCTGCGCGATGCCATCACCATTTTGACCTGCTACAAAGGTAACCATCGACGCATGATCGCGGTGGGTCAGCGGAATTGCCGCAGAAGCAGCACAGCCTACGGCAGCCGTAATCCCAGGCACAATATCCACATCAATCCCTTCAGATTGAAGCACTTCCATTTCTTCGCCGCCCCGGCCAAATAAAAACGGATCGCCACCTTTTAAGCGAACAACGCGTAAACCTTTGTGAGCTTCGTGTACTAGAATTTCGTTGATTTCATCTTGCGTTTTACTGTGCTTGCCCGGCGCTTTACCAACATAGATCCGATCGGCGTCGCGACGCACATAGTCCAGGATCTCATCGCTAATCAAACGATCATAGATAACAACGTCAGCTTGCTGCATGAAACGCATCGCACGAAATGTGAGAAGATCTGGATCTCCAGGACCAGCGCCAACGATAGCCACATGGCCCGCTTTGCGCTCTTCTTTCCAATTCAGATTAATGAGGCCAAGCATTTTCTCCCGGGCAGAAACCTCTCGGCCAGAAAGAACAGCTTCGGCAACAGGGCCGTCAAAAAAATTTTCCCAGAATTTCCGGCGTTCGTTTCCACCTGAAATCGTGCCTTTGACAGCACCCCGAAAACTATCAGCAAAAGTTGCTAATCGGCCAAGGGCTGGCGGTAGAATGCTTTCGATTTTCTCTCTTAAGTTTCGCGCCAATATAGGAGCTGCGCCACCGCTTGAAATTGCGACCACCATCGGTGAACGGTCAACAATTGCAGGCATAATAAAGTCTGAGAGATCAGGACGGTCTACGGCATTTACCTTGATACCGTTTTGTTGTGCCGCATGGCTGACAGAAGCATCCACAGCCTCAATGTCTGTCGCAGCAAAAACCAAGCTTGCGCCGATGACATCTTTACTTTCAAACTTGCGTTCTTCGTATTCGATATGGGCGCCAGCCACTAACTCTTGAATTTCATCACATAGAGTGGGCGCTATCACAGTAACAGCAGCATCGGCTTTTCTAAGCAGACGCAGCTTTCTAGCAGCAAGATCGCCGCCACCTACTAGAAGTACTTTCTGACCCTTAAGAGCCAGGAAAATAGGAAAGTGATCCATGACACCCTCATACAATTTCACACAAACTAAGTGATAATTAATTTATCAATTACATTTGCTCACAGTGAATAGATGACATGTTTGATAAAAAATACAAGTAAAAAAATGAATAATTCTTATTACACACTTTTTTATAGTAGTTTATAAATACTCCTAATTTACCCTAATCGAATAAAGGTGAATCAACAATAAATATTTATTTTTATTATTTATTTTCAATAGATTAAATTGAATTTGAGATTAAATATATTCTACTAACGTTTCTAAAAAATACAAAACATCAAGAAAAATTAAATATTTCGCGTAATAATTTTGACAACTAAATTCAGCTATTCACATTTTTTTAATGGGTAATTTTCAATTTCTGTAAATATACATTTTTGATGTGTAATTATGTCAAGCTCGTCTCTGCCACCCGAAATCGTAAGCTCTATTATACGAAACAATGCACAGATGGATTTTTGAGCAGCAATTTCTTCTGAGAACCCTCTCGTGATCCAACCGACTAATAAGCCTGTAAAAAAGTCCCCCGTTCCAGAAGGTGACACCGTAAGGTAAGGTGTTGTAATCAGCCATGCAGCTTCAGCCCTTACAATCAGCACTCCTATCGCTTGGTTGCCCTTATCAGAAGGCTGTTCAGCTGATGTTATGACTACACAACGTAGGTTATATTGCTCAATCAAGGATCGTGCCTCAGTTATCATCTCAGTATAGCTGTTCGCATTTGTATGCGTGATCTTATCGAATTCAAACTTATTAGGCGTTATAATATCTGCGAGCGGTAACAACTGATCCATAATCAGTTCAGGAATCCCCTCACTCACAAAGACCCCCTTCCCCTTGTCACCCATAACAGGATCAAGACAATAAAGCCCCTTTGGATTGAGCTGCTTATAACGCTTAACTGCGTTTGTAATGACCTCTCCATTTTCAATTGAGGCCAAATACCCTGACAAAATTACATCGCTACTTTTAAACGCCTCTCTTTCCTCCACCCCCACAAAAAGATCATGAAGCAATGTGGGATCGATAGCCCGACCATAAAAACTAGAGTGCGCAGGATGGTTAGAAAGAATAGTTGTCGGAATGGCATGCACCTCCACCCCCAACTTTTGCATTGCAAAAACTGCCGCTGAATTTCCCACGTGTCCATAACAAACATGAGATTGAACTGAAATTACAGACGGCATGCGATCCCCTCAAAATAAAGAATTAGGATAATTTTGTAATCAACATCTCTGACTTTATTGCTAACTGAACGATCAATTCCTGCTTTAGGGGACCAAAGTCAGATTTGAAATCGGGAAAATACATCTCAAACCACTTTTTCACGGGCTTTAGAATATCCTGTTTCATTGAGTCCGCCATTAATCCCGATACTCTGGGTACGTGTTTGAGATAAGAATCCTTGTTATCGCGAACGTAAAGCCGTGAAAAAAGTCCCAGTACTTTGGCATGGCGCTGAGCAGACAGAACATAGTACCAATCCATATAGGATTTCCGATCCTCTTCGGATTGATATTTACCCCTCATTTTTGAAAAATAGCGAGACACCATTCTTTCTCGAAATTGTGGGTCAATATCTCTGCGCGCATCTTCAACTAACGACATCAGATCATATGGAGGCACACCAAGTACAGCGGTTTGAAAGTCCAGCAACCCACAAGCTGAAACCCCCTCCCGGTCATCGAGGATCATAAGATTATCAATATGAAAATCCCGAAGAACCAATGTTGTCGGTAAAGCAGGCAGCTTTTTAAACACCTGACACCAGGCATCAATGTAATTCTGGCGCACCTCAGGCGTTAGAGAGCTCCCCTTTATCGAAGGATAATACCAATCAACCATAATGAGAGCTTCGCGTATTAAGAAGGCAAGATCATAAGGTGGCATATCTATGTCAGGTAGCTTTTCAGATGAATGCATCTTAACAAGCACATCCACTGCCAGCTCATAGAGCTTTTCTTCACTTTCTCCTGCATCCAATAGCTTCGCGTAAGTTTTCTCGCCAAAGTCCTCTAAAAGTAAAAACCCCTTCTCAATATCTTCATGCAAGATTATTGGCACGGATATCCCACAGGCAAGAAGATGTCTGGCTACTTTCGTAAAAACCTCTACGGGTTCTGCGACCCCAGGAGGGGCATCCATTAATATTGTGGTTTCACCACTTTTGCTAAGCCTAAAATAGCATCTTGCCGAAGCATCTACGGGCAAAGCGGTAATCTCTGCCTCACCCCATTCCGCCCTTTTTATAAAATCGATTCTATCTTTTTTCCGCTGAACAAGATTTATCTGCACCAGCAACTCCACGTGAAAAACTCAAACATTCTCAATAACTTTTGACCAGTATATAGCTCTCATGATCAGAAAATAAACACCAGTTCTTTTCTCCCTATTGACAAGATGTATATACAAGTTAATTTGTCTATACATCTTGTGGAGTTTAGAACATGAAAAAGAACATCCGTACCATTCGTGCCCCTCATGGCACCGAGCTATCTTGTCAGAGTTGGTTAACCGAAGCCCCTCTTCGTATGTTAATGAACAACCTTGATCGTGATGTTGCAGAACATCCTGAAGATCTCGTTGTATACGGTGGTATTGGCCGCGCAGCACGTAACTGGGAATGTTACGATAAAATTGTTGAAAGCCTTCAAAAGCTGAAAGATGACGAAACCCTACTTGTACAGTCTGGTAAACCAGTTGGCATTTTCCCAACACACCCCGATGCGCCTCGTGTTCTTATTGCAAACTCCAACCTTGTACCCAACTGGGCGAATTGGGAGCACTTCAACAAGCTGGATAAAGCTGGCTTGATGATGTACGGCCAAATGACTGCGGGATCCTGGATCTACATCGGGAGCCAGGGTATTGTTCAAGGCACTTACGAAACCTTCGTCGAAGCAGGCCGTCAACACTATGATGGCGATCTATCCGGCCGATGGGTCCTAACCGGCGGCCTCGGTGGTATGGGAGGTGCTCAACCCCTTTCAGCGACAATGGCAGGCGCTTCTATGCTGGCGGTAGAGTGTCAGGAAGATCGTATCGATATGCGGATCAGAACTGGCTATCTCGACAAAAAATGTACTGATATTGATGAAGCTCTGGCGGTCATAAATGACGCCGTGGAAAATAAAAAAGCTCTCTCTGTTGGCTTGCTTGGCAATGCTGCTGATATTTTCCCGGAACTCGTGAAACGGGGTGTACGTCCAGATATCGTAACCGATCAAACCTCAGCTCACGACCCCCTCAATGGCTACCTGCCACAGGGTTGGACTTGGGCGGAATATGTTGATCGCGGGCAAAAAGATCCTAAGGGTACAACCACAGCCGCCAAAAAATCTATGGCCGTTCAAGTTCAGGCTATGCTTGATTTCCATGCTCAAGGTATCCCGACAGTTGATTACGGAAATAACATCCGCCAAATGGCATTGGAAGAAGGCGTAGAAAACGCCTTTGATTTCCCTGGATTTGTTCCGGCTTACATTCGCCCGCTATTCTGTCGTGGTATCGGTCCCTTCCGTTGGGCAGCCCTTTCTGGTGACCCAGAAGATATTTACAAGACAGACCAAAAAGTCAAAGAGCTGATCCCGGACGACCCTCACTTGCATAACTGGTTAGACATGGCGCGCGAGCGTATTCACTTCCAGGGATTGCCTGCCCGTATTTGCTGGGTTGGTTTAGGTCAGCGCCATAAACTTGGGCTGGCTTTCAACGAAATGGTCCGTAACGGTGAACTAAAAGCACCCGTTGTTATCGGACGTGATCACCTTGATTCAGGTTCTGTTGCAAGCCCTAACCGTGAAACAGAAAGTATGATGGATGGGTCTGATGCAGTTTCAGATTGGCCACTTCTAAATGCTCTTCTTAACACAGCTGGCGGTGCAACCTGGGTATCGCTCCACCATGGCGGCGGTGTTGGTATGGGCTTCTCTCAGCATTCAGGTATCGTCATTTGTGCAGATGGAACTGAAGCTGCCGATAAACGTATAGGACGCGTTCTCTGGAATGATCCAGCAACAGGTGTCATGCGTCATGCAGACGCCGGCTATGAAATTGCAAAACAATGTGCTCGAGATAACAATCTCGACCTCCCTATGGAGTCAGATAAATGAAAAATCCAGAAACAAAAAACTTGGTACTGACACCACGCCAACTTACTCTACCGCTATTACGATCAATTACTTTCGATGATGTGACGATCAGCCTTGATTCTGCATGCCGGGAACAAATTGAAGCATCCACAGAAACTGTCCGCAATGTTCTACGCGATGGCAGAACGGTATATGGTATTAATACCGGGTTTGGTCGACTTGCATCAACGCGTATCGATGATGAGCAACTTGAGCAGTTGCAAAGTAACCTCGTGCTTTCACATTGTACCGGGATGGGTCCGTTGCTGGATGATGAAGCAGTACGCCTCATCCTCGCGCTCAAGATTACCTCGCTCGCACAAGGTTTTTCAGGAATTCGTCACGAAGTACTTGATTACCTCATCACGTTCTTCAACGAAGGCCTTTACCCTTGTATACCTTCAAAAGGCTCCGTCGGTGCTTCCGGTGACTTGGCCCCGCTAGCGCACATGTCAGCACTGATCATTGGATCAGGCAATGCGCGCTACAAAGGCGAAATCCTTTCTGCGAAAGAAGGTTTGGCTCGCATCGGCCTAGATCCGATGGTCCTTGGCCCCAAAGAAGGTCTCGCCCTTTTAAACGGTACTCAGGTATCCACAGCGCTTGCCCTTCTTGGTTTGTTTAGAGCTGAAAACCTTATGAATGCCAGCACACTCGTTGGCTCAATGAGCGTTGAAGCTGCCAAAGGTTCACACGTCCCATTTGATCCTCGCATCCAAGCAGTTCGTGGTCAGGTTGGCCAAACAGATATTGCTACAGTGTTCAGAACTGTTCTTGAAGGAAGCCCAATCAACGAAAGTCACGCTGACTGTTCAAAAGTACAAGATCCCTATTCTCTGCGCTGCCAACCACAGGTGCTCGGTGCTTGCCTAGATCACTTACGCTTTGCTGCCACTATCTTTGAGCGTGAAGCTAATGCCGTTTCTGACAATCCAGTCGTCTTCACCAAGGAAGGTGACATTCTATCGGGCGGTAACTTCCACGCGGAACCAATTGCGATGGCATCAGATGTTCTCGCTCTGGTTATTGCAGAAATTGGTGCCCTTTCAGAGCGTCGTATTGCCCTTTTAATGGATAGTTCCATGTCAGGACTTCCACCATTCCTCGTTGCAGGTAGTGGTCTGAATTCCGGGTTCATGATTGCCCAAGTTACAGCAGCAGCTTTGGCATCTGAAAACAAATCTCTGGCTCATCCTGCTTGTGTAGACAGTCTACCGACTTCTGCTAACCAGGAAGATCATGTTTCCATGGCTACATTTGCCGCTCGTCGTCTATCAGATATGGCGAAAAACACTTCCGGAGTGTTGGCAGTAGAGTTCTTGTCTGCAGCTCAAGGTATCGATTTTCTCAAGCCGTTAAAAACCTCTCCGACACTAGATAAAGTAATGGCACGTCTTCGTCAGGATGTCTCATTCTACGAACAAGATCGTTATTTCTCTGACGATTTGGAACTCACAAGTGATCTGGTTTGGAATGGTGAGTTTAACAAACTATCACAAGCTGATTACTTACCGAGTTTCTCTGAATAATACTCAGTTGAAATTGCCAAATTGGTAACAATTGTTTTGTGATTGGTTAAAAACGATACAGCGTGTTTCAGTGAGGAAGTGACTTTTTACTGGAAATACGCTGTAGAAAAATGCATTTATGGCAGTGAGAGTGTAAGAAACACCAAAAAACGAAACAGAAAACGCGAGTAAGCGTATAGGAATTTTAGAATGTTCACCCAGGACAACGATAATACTGTGAGCAATGATAAAAAAGTCCCCCTTTATCAAAAGGTAAAAGATTACATTATCAGCCACATTCGTTCTGGAGAATGGGAAACAGGCTTTCAAATCCCGTCAGAGAACGAACTGACCCAAAGCCTTGAAATGTCGCGCATGACGATCCACCGTGCCCTTCGAGAATTGACCACAGATGGTTGGCTGATGAGAGTACAGGGTGCCGGAACTTTTGTTGCTGAGCCAAGACCTCAATCTGCCGTTCTTTCCCTTCGAAGTATTGCAGATGAAGTTCGTTCTAGAGATGGCCGCTATACGAACAATTTGATCAGCTTGGAAGAAGAGAAATCTACCCCATTTATTGCTGGCGTCCTGGAATTGGAACTTGGTGCCCCCGTCTTTCACTCTGTAATCGTCCATAAAGAAAATGGCATCCCTATCCAGCTCGAAGATCGTTATGTAAGCCCGCAATCAGTTCCGGATTATCTCTCTCAAAGCTTTCAAGATGTTACTCCCTACGACTATCTAATAAATGTCGCGCCTCTCAGCAACGCAGAGCATACAATTTTTGCGATTGCCTCTGATGAGACACAAGCAGATCTATTAGAGATAAAGCCTCAATCTCCTTGCCTTCTCCTTAAACGACGTACTTGGTCAGAAGGTAAACCAGTTACCTATGCCATGCTTGTACACCCCGGGGACAGGTATAGTCTTGGCGGCACCTTCAAAGGTTGAATTCCTTTGAAGACAGGTAATCTATGGATCAACTACTGTGGTCTTGATACCTCTTTTAAGGTCTCTAATTACAAAACGAGCAGGGTGGACGGCTTGAATAATCTCATCTGAAATGGGTAAGGCATCGCCGGTCATTAATGCACTAAGATAATGCGCCATCAGCGGTGCGGTAACAAACCCCCTCGATCCCAATCCTGCCAATACATATAATCCGGGATAATAACTGGCGTCATCCCACTTTCTGTGTCTCGCACCGTTCTTTAATAAACGGTAATTTTCGATATAATCGGCATGATCATGAAGTGGCCCGACAAGAGGTAATCTATCTACCGTCGTTCCTCGCACTGAGGTTCGCCCCTTGAGCTCAGGCAAAGAAAACGTGTTTCCAAACCCAGGTAGAAACTCCTGTAGAAACGACAGATTATGCTCATGACGCTCATCTGTTATGGAGCTATCTTCAGCCTCCTCAAATGAACGTAGCCGCTCAAATGTTGCACCAAAAACATGTTTATTTTCAATAAGAGGCGTCAGATACCCTGCTCCGCTGACAACACATTTCAGGTCATCACTAATATTTACACGACGATGGGTGCTCACTTGCCCTCGGTTCATGACCACAGGAAGAAACTGCGATTGCTCAAATTTGCGGACGGCGAAAGCATTCGCCATGACGACAGCATCAAAAGCTATAGGGTCAGATCCATCCGAAAAATGTAATCGCCAGCTGGAATTAGAATCTTCGCTTAACTCTTCAATCGATGAAATCTCATTATCAAGTATAATATCAATGTTTTTCGTAAGGGCCCTCGCCAAGGACGATGTGTTGATACATCCCCCCTTTGGGTACCACATGGCAGATTGAGAGATCGAGACGCCTGCTAGAGCAGAGGCCTGATTAGGATCAGCAATTGAATAATGATCCCTGGGTAATTCTGCATTATCTTGAAATGACTGATGCCTTATTAGATCTTTTTCATCAGCAATTATATTTAACGTTCCTCCCCGGTGGTGCCAGATACTTTCTCCGGTTTCTTTTTCAAGGTCAGAATAGAACTTCAAAGCATAGAGGTAACTTGACGTTAGGTATTGACCAAGGGGAGTTCCTCCCCGCATGAGTTTAGGTTCAAAAATAGCTGCTGGATTACCAGATGCTCCCTTTGCTAAAGCTTCTTTTTTCTCAAATAAAGATACCTGTACGCCAGATCGGTTGAGATGGTAGGCAAGAGTATTCCCGGCGATCCCTCCGCCAATCACAGCAACCTTTTGAGGATTTTTTTTAACGGAGATAGGTAGTTTAAACCAGGGAGGAATAGTCATATCTATTGCTGTTCTTTCGTGAGCGTGACGTTAAGCACACCTATTTTTGCATGATGTAAGGTGTTACGTTGTTCCTGTCGACGTTCCAGGGCATGAGATCTTCAAAGTCTTGGATGGTTTGAGCTTTAGGTAACTCAGTGAAAATGTGTCGTAGATATGAGTATGGCTCTATGCCGTTAGCCTTAGCCGTCTCGACGATACTGTAGAGATTTGCACTGGCTTTAGCCCCGTTTTGAGAGTTGGAAAACAACCACGCTTTCCTACCTATTACAAACGGCTTGATTACTCTCTCCATTTCATTGTTATCAATTGGCAAGCGGCCGTCATCAAGGTAACGGACGAGCCTCGGCCACTGTTTGTTGATATAGAGTAAAGCCTTACCCAGCAAGGATGTTGGTGGCACAGTCGAGATGACCTTTGTA
>OJFV01000057.1_pt1 | contig 83691 bp, 82 predicted proteins | sample 1594391 | NCBI WGS metagenome assembly OJFV01 (sample SAMN05416856, study PRJEB24817) | seawater metagenome | isolation source: Sea water | place: Canada:Atlantic | collected 2013-11 | reverse complement strand
GAGCCTTCTGCAGAAGAGGGGCGCATTATATAGCGTTTAGGTTTGAGGTCAATAGGTACATCTAAAAAAACCGGCAAATAAATCGCGCCACCCTCAGGTTTTCCGGAGAAAAGACAACAACATTGGAAGCTAACACCTCACTATAAATCTACCCTAACAGCATTAGATGCCCTACATGCCTTTTGACGGGCACTTTCTTCTGAATCAGCAAGAGCCAACGCAACCCCCATACGCCTACACCCATCTAAACCTGGTTTTCCAAACAGCCTTAGCTGAGTATCCACCTCCTGCAATGACACCTGAATATTTCCAAATGAGGGTGCACGCGATTCACCTTCTACTATTATTACAGAAGAAGCGGATGGACCGAGCTGCCTAATGACCGGCACCGGCAAACCTAGAATAGCTCTCGCATGCAAAGCAAATTCCGAAAGATCTTGAGAAATAAGTGTAACCAAACCAGTATCGTGCGGCCTCGGCGATACCTCACTAAAATAGACATCTTCGCCCGCAACAAACAACTCGACACCAAACACCCCAAACCCACCTAAACTTTTTGTTACCTTTGAAGCGATTGCTTGCGATTTAGTTAGAACCGATTCACTCATCTTCTGTGGCTGCCAAGACTCTCGGTAATCACCATCAACCTGCACATGGCCTACCGGCTCACAATATGAAACGCCCCCAGAATGCTGGACTGTCAGCAAGGTAATTTCATAATCAAAATCAACAAAACCTTCTACAATCACCTTTCCCGCCCCGGCACGCCCTCCTTCCTGCGCATACGTCCAAGCTGACTCAATACCATCCACGGACTTAATCACACTCTGCCCCTTGCCCGACGAACTCATAATCGGCTTAACAACACAAGGCATACCCACTTGAGTAACCGCAGCAGAAAACTCTTCAAATGTTGATGCAAAAACGTAAGGGGAGGTTTTGACCCCCAACTCCTCTGCAGCTAACCGACGAATACCCTCTCTATTCATCGTTAGGTGAACCGCCTTCGCTGAAGGCACAACGTTATATCCCTCCAACTCTAAACTAACCAATTCTTCTGTCGCTATCGCTTCGATTTCAGGAACAATAAACTTCGGCTTTTCCTTTTCTATCACCTGCCGTAACTCAACTGGTGAAAGCATATCAATCACATACGAACGATGAGCCACCTGCATTCCCGGAGCATTCTCATAACGGTCCACAGCTAACTTCAATACCGAAACGTTGTAGCTCAATAATTACTTCTTTACCTAGCTCTCCCGCCCCACAAAAAAGTACTTTTGTTGCGCTATCGCTTAACGGCGTACCAATTACTGTCATCTGCCTTCTCCATCATTAAAAGGAACATCATCTGGACGTGTTTACTTTATCCGATATATGATGTTTTCTCGCGCTCTTTAACTAACACGATCACATCACGCTTCTCATCAGCACTCATCCCACCCCAATTAGAAATCTCATACCCTGTCCTATAGCAGCCCACACAAACATCATCTTCATCAAGCGCACATATACTTACACAGGGGGATTTAACGATTTCTGACTCACTTCCATTCATTTCTACAACACCTTATCCACTCTAAGCTCACCTACTACTGCTGAGCCAACAACTTGTTATAACGCTCAGCATTCTGCACATAATGCACAGCACTTGCTTCAAGCACTTTTTTCTCTATATCGGTTAGCGATCGCTTAACCTTGCCAGGACTCCCGACAACTAAACTCCCGTCAGGTATTTCGACCCCCTCCGGAATTAACGTATTCGCTCCGATGAGACAATGCTTTCCGATTTTTGCTCCATTCAATACCACAGCATTAATACCAACCAAACTATAATCACCTATAAAGCACCCGTGTAACATCGCTTTATGCCCTACGGTCACACCACACCCTATATTAAGCTTGTAAGATGAATCCGTATGAAGAACACTTCCATCCTGAATATTACTTCTAGCCCCAATCACTATCGAATCATTGTCCGCACGAATAACCACATTAAACCAGACACTAGCACTCTCACCTACCACCACGGATCCAATTAATGTTGCGTTTGGCGCAATAAAATGACCACTACCATCCAAAAATACCTTCCTATCACCCAAATCATAAATCACTTTATCACTCCTCCCAACGGCCTATTAGTCGAATCATAATATTACCAAACCACAAAACAGTTAAGCAGCCATGTTAATAAATGACGCTGCTTTTGAATCGATATATACTTTTATCTAAACCCAACGAATCGGTAACAGATATGAAATTTTGCACTGAATGTGGTAACCATGTAAAACAGGCAGTACCTAAAGGGGACAATCGGTTACGCCACATATGTACTCACTGTGAAATCATACACTACCAAAACCCCAAAATAGTAGCAGGGACACTACCGGTACATGAAGGAAAAATCTTACTTTGCAAACGAGCCATTGAGCCCAGACTTGGATTCTGGACCCTTCCCGCAGGGTTTATGGAAAACCAAGAAACAACATCCGAAGCAGCTTTAAGAGAGACACTCGAAGAAGCCGAGGCGACTGTTGAGTTAGACGGGCTATACACTGTTATCAACGTTCCCCAAATCGACCAGGTTCATATTTTCTTCAGAGCACACCTTATTAACAATCATTTTGGCGCTGGCGAAGAAACTCTCGAAACAAAACTCTTCTCTCCAGAAGACATCCCATGGGATGAGATATCATTCCCCACCGTATTCGAAACCCTAAAACAATACATAACCGATCACCCTCTAAACCACTTCCCTGTACATGTAAAAGACATTATACGGAATAAGTCATAGGCCGAGATGCAAAGCGCATATGATAAATCGAATTATAAGATGACCATCTTAGACACTTCGTAAGCAGGCTCTTCATATGGATGAGCCTGCCTCAACGACTCAATCACGTCTTTAACACATGAATATTCACATACCATCTCAACTTTATATTCATCCAGCACTTCAAGCGCGCCAGCAACCCCTATAAAAGGATCACTTCCCTTCATAGGCCTAAACTGACCAACCCCTTTCGATTGCCAACAACAATGCTCGTAACCTCCAAACCTGCCAGCACCCTTCTTAAACATCGCACCTTTAACTAACTCCAAATGAGATTCAGGAACATAAAAACATATTTTATACATCGCCATAATCCATAAACATAAAGATGATTGTTACAAATCACACATAACACAATAGAGCCTTTTGAAGTTATTCACACATTTTGTGGATAACTTTGGGGATAAAACCTTTAAAAGTTACCTGATAGCCCATCATTGCTGACACCCTGCCAAATTGATGAGAAATTAACCCAAACAATATTATCCTTTATTTTCATAGAGATATATTTGTCAACACCCGCCAAAGACGAAAATAAACAACACAACAAGATATTTTTATCAAAACTAATAAAAATGTGCATAAACCATCGACCCCTTACAAAAATCAAGCCAAAAATTACAGTATTTCCCCCTTTTTAAAGCATTATCGAACGTTAACTGTGCTGATCACATCAACACACCTATCATGACGGTTACAAATGTTATCGTTGCGTTACATTAATTTACATATAAGTGCATGCAATCAGGCAAAAAAAACCGCCTCTGGATTGAGGCGGTTTTAAATGAGCTCACTTCAAAATTAATTTAGCCATTTCCTAGCGTTTCTAAACATCCTCATCCATGGAGCATCCTCACCCCACTCACTTGGATGCCAAGAGTTTTGAACGGTTCTAAAAACTCTCTCAGGGTGTGGCATCATAATAGAAACCCGACCTGTTGAGCTAGTCACCCCTGAGAGACCTGACGGCGAGCCGTTCGGGTTTGCGGGGTACTTCTCTGTTACATTTCCCCGGTTATCAACATAACGAAGTGCAACAAGACTGCTTTCATTAAGTGCTGAAAGCTTACCATTAGAAGCGAACTCCGCCCGCCCTTCTCCATGCGCGACCGCAATAGGTAAACGAGACCCATTCATGCCAGCAAAAAAAGCAGATGGCGAGTCTTGAACCTCAACCATAGCTAATCGCGCTTCAAACTGCTCGGAGCGGTTTTTAACAAAGTGTGGCCATAGCTCAGCTCCCGGAATAAGCTCATGAAGATTTGAAAGCATTTGACAGCCATTACAAACCCCTAGCGCCAGCGTATCGCCTCGCTCAAAAAATCCTGCAAATTGATCTCTAGCTAGATTATTGAAAAGAATAGATTTAGCCCACCCCTCTCCAGCGCCCAAAACATCGCCATAAGAGAACCCTCCACAGGCTACCAGTGCATTGTAATCTTGAAGACTCACCCTGCCAGCCAAAATATCACTCATATGGACATCAACGGCACTAAACCCGGCTCGCGTAAATGCCGCACCCATTTCTACCTGGCCATTAACACCCTGCTCTCTTAGTACCGCGATCTTGGGACGCACACCACTATTGATATATGGGGCAGAGATATCATCAGCGCCGTTAAATGTAACAACCGCATTCAACCCCGGATCTTTGGTATCAGATATTTGCTCAAATTCTTCGAATGCACACTCTGAATTATCACGAAGTGATTGCATTTGATAACTTGTTTCAGCCCACACACGGTGATATTCAGTACGTGTATCACCCAGTACTTGCTCACCATCAAAAAGAAATCTAATTTCATCATCCGGGTTTAATGTTCCAACAACCAGGGTATGTTCTCCGAGGCCTGCTGAACTAAATTGCTGTAACACAAATTCTGTGTCTTCAGAGCGAACCTGTATAACAGCCCCTAGCTCCTCGTTGAATAACTCACGGGCAAAGTGGGTTTTGTCTTCAGCCAGCATATCTAGCTTTATATCTATTCCGGTATGACCAGCAAATGCCATTTCACACAAGGTAACAAACATACCGCCATCAGAACGATCATGATAAGCCAGTAGCTTATCATCTCCATTCAAGCCTTGAATCACGGCAAAAAATGCCTTCAAGTCTTCAGCATCATCAAGGTCTGGAGCTACAGCCCCAACTTGCTTGTATACTTGAGCTAAAGCAGATCCGCCAAGCCTGTTCTGACCGTTAGCCAAATCAATTAATATTAAATCTGTCTGACCTTTATCGACTTGTAGTTGAGGCGTTACTGTTTTCCTAATATCTACAACAGGCGCAAAGCCACTTATAATTAGGGACAATGGCGATGTCACTGATTTTCGGCTACCGTTATCATCCCAAACAGTCTTCATTGACATCGAGTCTTTACCAACAGGTATCGTTATTCCTAACTCGGGGCACAACTCCATACCAACCGCTTTGACGGTATCATAAAGATTCTCGTCTTCGCCTGAGTGACCTGCTGCAGCCATCCAATTAGCAGACAATCGAATATCTGATAAATTTTCTATCTGCGCTGATGCGATGTTAGTAATGGTCTCACCAATCGCCATTCGACCTGAGGCTGGCGCATCAATAATAGCAATAGGTGTTCGTTCCCCCATCGCCATTGCCTCCCCACTATAGGTATCGAACGACGAAGCAGTTACCGCTACATCTGCAACAGGAACCTGCCATGGCCCAACCATTTGATCTCTCGCAACCAAGCCAGTGATTGATCTGTCACCAATCGTAATCAAAAAACTTTTGCTGGCAACACTCGGCAGTCTAAGTATACGGCCAGCAGCTTCAGTAATATCAATTTTGGTCGACTCAAAAACACTTTTGGTGAAGTTCTTTCTCTCGACACTTCGATGCATTTTAGGCGGTTTACCGAATAATATATCCATTGGGAGGTCAACAGGATTATTTTCGAAATGTTCATCTTTTAGTTTAAGATGCATCTCTTCTGTCGCCTCACCAATAACAGCATAGGGGCAGCGCTCTCTTTTACAGATAGCGTCAAATGTATCAAGGTTCTCTGGTGTTACGGCAAGCACATAGCGTTCCTGAGATTCATTACACCAAATAGCAAGAGGGGACATCCCCGGCTCATCACAAGGAATATCTCTTAGATCAAACACCCCACCACGCTCGCCATCTTTAACGAGTTCAGGGAATGCATTTGATAATCCGCCGGCACCCACATCATGAATGAACGCAACCGGGTTATCATCATCTAACTGCCAACATCTATCGATCACTTCCTGACAACGGCGTTCCATTTCAGGGTTTTCTCTTTGAACAGAGGCAAAATCAAGGTCTTCCTGACTACTACCCGAATCCATAGAGGAGGCTGCGCCCCCCCCTAAACCAATAAGCATAGCAGGCCCACCCAGTGCAATAAGCTTTGCACCAACAGGAATCTCTCCCTTTTCAACATGCTTCGCTTTAATATTGCCCAATCCCCCGGCAATCATTATCGGCTTGTGATATCCCTTAACTTCATCACCATTTGGGCCTTCGACTGTTTCTTCAAATGTTCTGAAGTACCCGCATAAATTAGGCCGCCCAAACTCATTATTGAACGCAGCACCACCAATTGGGCCGTCCAACATAATACCTAACGCTGATGTAATCCGGTCTGGTTTACCATAATTGCCTTCCCAAGGCTGTTCAAAGCCAGGAATTTTAAGGTTAGACACGGTAAACCCGTTCAAACCTGCTTTTGGCTTAGACCCTTTACCCGTAGCGCCTTCATCACGAATTTCGCCTCCTGAGCCTGTCGAAGCTCCAGAGAAAGGCGAGATAGCAGTTGGGTGATTGTGCGTCTCAACCTTCATCAATATATGAATATCTTCTTGGTGAGCAGCATACTCTTTTGTTACCGGGTCAGGGTAGAACCGTCCTGCCTTAGAACCCGCTATAACAGATGCATTATCTTTATAAGCCGAAAGTACACCATTACTGTTTGCTTCATAAGTATTTCTAATCATCGCAAACAGAGACTTATCTTGAGCCTCACCATCAATATCCCATGAAGCATTAAATATTTTGTGCCGACAATGTTCAGAATTCGCCTGAGCAAACATCATTAACTCAACATCAGTCGGATTTCTTTCGAGCCCCACAAATGATGCTGTTAAATATTCGATTTCATCTTCCGCTAAAGCCAATCCTAACTTACGGTTAGCTTCTTCAAGTGCTGCCTGCCCTTGAGCCAACACATCGACAGAGTTCATGGGCTCCGGCTCAGCAACACTGAAAAGAAGCTCAGCACCAGCCATTTCATAAAAAACAGCTTCTGTCATTCTGTCATGGAAATAAGACGACAAAAGCTCTCGCTCGGGTTTATCAAGCTTGCTCGAGGAACGAACAAAATAAGCAATGCCACGCTCTATTCGCTTGATATCCGCCAAACCACAATTGTGAGCGATATCAGTCGCCTTGCTAGACCATGGTGATATAGTACCTGGACGGGGAACCACCAAAAACAGCTGACCATCTGCCGCTTCAATACTAGCCTTGGGCCCATACTTAAGAATACGATTTAGAGTATTTAATTCTTCCGCTTTAAGCTCTTTTTCAACATCAACAAAATGCATAAATTCAGCGTACACAGAATCAACAGCAGGTACCTGCTCTTTGATAGCCGATAACATTTTGGTGTTTCTAAAAGAAGAAAGTGCGGGTGCGCCTCGCAGTTCCAGCATCACTTGGCTTTGCCTCTTGGAAGGAGTGAAAAGAAAGTTGCGTATAATACTTGAAACACGCCCCTAGCAACAACATTGATTTACCTATTTAGCACCACGCCCCCAGTATAGCCACAAAAGTTTTACAATGTTTTTCACAGTTATAAACATGTTCTATTGACTATAAACCTTCTAACTGGAAATATGTACAGTTATAAAAACTGTACAAAATTTCTCAATTTAGTGTATTTATATTGTTTTTTTTCACGCTTTCATTAGGTAAAAAAATCCGCTAGCACTAGACACATAGAAAGACTAAAGAGTGTGGATAAATGACCAATAAAAACTTATTGAGAAGAGGGTTAACCCTAGGCGGCCTGCCGCTCATTGTTTTTATATTTACCACTCTGTCGCTTTCTGGCTGCTCTCGCCCTACTACGTTAGAAAAAATCGAACAAGAACAAGTTCTCCACGTTATTACTCGCAATGGCCCAGCCATCTATTTTGAAGACAAAGATGGCCCTGCTGGCTTTGACTATGAAATAACCAAACTCTTTGCAGAAGAACTAGGGGTTGAATTAAGGTTAAGAGTAGCCGACAACCTCGGGGAACTGCTGTCTGTTATTGATCAGGGTTACGCTCACTTCGCCGTCGGAGGACTAGCCGCGACTGATATAAGAAACTCCAGATTTGAATACTCATCCCCCTACATGGAGATCACGCCCAAAGTTGTATATCGGTTAGGTACCTCTCGGCCTAAAGAATTGACAGATTTAGTTGGGCGACGAGTAGTAGTGATTGCTGATAGCCACCATATCGATATTTTAAAACAGCTTAAACAAGATTTTATAGACCTGACCTGGGAAGAGTCCGAAGAGCTTGACACCTCTGATTTACTCAAACAGGTCAGCGAAGGTAATATAGACTACGCCATTGTCGACTCGACTGATTTAGCAAAACACCAAGCTTACTATCCAAAAGCCGTAGCAGCATTCAGCCTCAGTAAACCATTAAACTTTGTTTGGTATTTCCCCGCCAGTGAAGACGACTCGCTGAACCAAAAAGCGAAGGTATTCTTCGAGAAGATAAAACAAGATGGCACCCTTCTACAACTTAAAGAACGCTATTATGGCCATTTGAATCAGCTAAATTATGTGGGTGCTAGAACGTTTATTCATCATATTAATAAACGTCTTTCGCGTTACGAAGACACCTTTAAGTCAGAAGCAGGCTTTCACAAGCTAGATTGGAGACTACTGGCAGCAATTGGCTATCAGGAGTCACACTGGCGACCCAACGCTACCTCTCCCACCGGCGTACGGGGATTAATGATGTTAACACGGGTTACCGCTAAAGAACTGGGGATCAAAAACCGACTTGACCCTGGAGCAAGCATTAAAGGTGGCGCTAAATACTTTGCTAAAATACGGGCCAGAATACCGGCCAGAATAGCCGAGCCCGACAGAACATGGATGGCTCTAGCATCTTACAATGTAGGCTTTGGGCATCTTGAGGATGCACGAATCCTCACTCAAAAAGACGGTAAAGATCCAGACCAATGGCTTCATGTGAAAGAGTATCTTCCGTTACTGCAGAAGAAAAAATGGTACAAGCAAACCAAACATGGATACGCCAGAGGTTCTGAGCCGGTAGTATACGTGCAGAATATTAGACGATACTACGACGTACTGACCTGGATGAAACAACCCCAAGTCGATGAGGGGGTTATTGCAAGCCAGACATCTGATGAAGACTATAACAATGAGCCTTCAGGTCGCTTGATGTTTCCGGACACACTACAAGAAATGCCACCAACATTATAGGCTCAAGTGCAGGAATAGCTTCTAGCGGAGTTAACAGACCTTTTCCATCGCATATGAAATTTGGTCATGATTAAACCCTTTTTGTAATAGAAACCTCATCTGCTTGGCTTTCTGAGCAAAGTCATCTACCCTATTTACACCAAACTTTTTCTCTCTTTGACAGACCGCTGACTCAAACCAACTTTGTTCATTTGAATCAACGAATTCATCGACTAATATCTCCGCTACTTGTCTTTCTTTAAGCTCGGATATCACCCTAACCGGCCCAAACCCTCTTGATTTACGGTAGTAGCAATACGCTTCGGCAAAACGTTCATCACTTACCAGCCCTTCAGACTCCAACTCATCTAAAACAAGTTCAATTACATCACTATCAAACGACTTGAGCAGCATTTTAACCCTTAACTCGTAACGACTATGCTCTCGTCGAGCAAGCGCACGAATAACCTTGCTCCTAACATCAGCCAAAGCATCATTGCCCAAGCCCAAAAGCAGCACTGGCTCAGATTCAGGTGAATTCATCAATATCCTCAAAATATCTTTAAACACATATTCCGCAATTGAACAATCAGGGTTAGACTATGCCCCCTAACTAATCGGCACTCATTTACGAGCGCCTGTTTCGACGCTTAAATATAAGCGCCATAATAACGGTGAAAACATACTTATGTCAGCATTTCTTAAAAAGCTATTTAAACCTAAGTGGAAAAGTTCAAGCGCGATGACTCGAAAAGAGTATATATCTGGACTTAACCTATCAACGGAAGAAGATAGAAACGTTCTTCTAGATCTAGCAAGAAATGATGCCGACAACCAAGTACGACGAGCTGCAATCAATAAGATAGACTCAATCAGTACTCTACTAAGTCTCTATCAGGATCCATCTGAACTCATTAAACCTGCCGTTAAAGATAGACTGGAAGAGCTTGCAAAGTCCAACGCGCTACCCATATACGAATTAATAACAGATGAGTCATTGCTGATTGAACTTATTGTGAACGCAGAAAACGCTGAACAGTATTTGGGTGCATTGAACCGTTTATCCGCTCCTGCGCTTGAAACCATCGCCATTAACTCTAAATTAAATCAAATTAGACTGTCTGCTGTAGCATTAGTAGTTGATGAGGCCCCACTTGCAGCTATAGAAAAGCTCGTTAAAAACAAAGACAAAAAAGTATACCAAGTAGCAAAATTAAAACTTAAAAAAATCAAAGAGAACAAAAAACAGCGTACTGAAACGTTAGAAAAACAAGAAGCGTTAATTAAATCATTAGAGGCCCACGCCTCTAGCGAAACAGTAAAACTTTATAGTGCCAAGCTAACATCGCTGTTGGACTCATGGAAGGCGTTGGATGAATGCTTGGATAACCCGTTAATCGAACGATTTGAAGCAAGCAAGACAGCTTGTATATCAAAGTCAGAACACTTTAAGAAAGAACAAGAGCAAGTAGAGCTAGCACAGCAATTGGTTCGTCAACAAGTGACTGAACGAACTGAAACTTTGAATACTCTTGAACAAACGTTCGAACGTTTTAAAGTGACGCCTATAGAATCAGCCAGTGAACTGCCCGCCCTAGACGCTATCATAAAAACCCAAGAAACAAGATGGCTTGAAGCAACTAAAAACAGCTCGGTAGAAAAATCCGAGCAAAAGCGTTATCAGCTATTCATGAGTGACCTTAAGCACTATCTAAAGTCTGCACAATTATTTATGGCTAACAAAGGTCAGTTTTTAGCTCTGCAAAACAATGAAGCATCAGTCACGACAGGTAGCGCCGCCGACCTTAAAGAGATCAAAGCATTTATTGATCAAGTGAACTGGCCACACGCCTTTATAGCGCCCCCTCTTTTTAAATTGTTATCGAAAACAGTGGGCAATATAACCGATCAACGAAAACAAACACTTGAAAACACCGGTAAGCTTAAACGAGACATCGAAGAAAAACTTACCTTACTAGATAGAGATTTGAACAACCGAGCGTTAAAGCCATCATCCCAACGATTTAAAGAACTTAATCACTTGTTCCATTACCTCGATAAATCAGTATCAGCGCAATACTCCGGTAAGCTACAACTATTAGGTAACCAACTAGACGAACTAAAAGATTGGCATGGCTATGCAGTCACCCCAAAACAAACCGAGCTTTGTGAACATATAGAGCGTTTAGCAGAGCAACATCTGGAGCCACAAATCAAGGCTGACAAGATAAAGGAACTACAGGACGAGTGGAAAAAATTAGGAGGGTCTTCAGACCAGAAAATATGGCTACGCTTTAAAGCAGGGTGTGATGCCGCATATACGCCCTGTCGTGACTATTTTGATGAGCAAAAAGCCCTTAAAAAAAGCAATGTAGAAAAACGAAAGACCATTTGCAAAGAAGTAGGCGACTTTGTTGCTCAAAACGATTGGAGTAACACCGACTGGAAAGCGGTTGAGAAAATTAATCGGGCCGCAAGAGAAGAGTGGAAAGCCTGCTACCCAGTAGAGTTCAAAGAAAACAAAGGTGTACAAAAGTCATTTAATGACCTTTTAGGTAAATTAGATCAATATCTCGATAATGAGCGGGCGCGAAACAAACAACTCAAACAAAACATCGTCAAGAAGACTCAAGCGCTTATCGCCCATGAACCACTATCTGAAGCGATTGAGGGTGCAAAGTCGCTACAATCTGAATGGCAACAAATAGGTATTACGCTCCATAAGGACGATAGAAACCTTTGGAAAGAGTACCGAGCCGCTTGTGACGAAATATTTAAACGAAGAGACGCCGCTAACGAAAGCAAACAACACGCAATTAGTGAAGCAGTTGCTCAGGCGGACGCTCTTTGTGAGGAAGCAGAAACCCTATCTAACAACGCCGACTCAGCATCAGATAAAACAATCAAAGAGCTTCGTCAGCGTTTTAAAGAGATATCACCACTCCCTAAAAAAGATCACGAAAAACTGACTCAGAAGTTCGAAAGTTTCATCAGCCAATTAAAGTCTGAACAAGCCAAACAAAAAGCAATTAAAGAAAATGCGGTATGGCTTGAGAGCAACAGAGTATCAAAGTTAATCAGAGATGTTGCCGAAACACTTCAGTCAGGCGGCGCACTCGAAAACAGTGCAGGCATAACGGGTGAGATCACCTCTGCTTTAGAGCATGAACAATCAGTCAATAGCGCTCTACTAGACGTTTGGAAAGCACTGACAGAGAAAGAGACCACAGAATATAACGTCATATCAGCTGACAACGCGAAGACGGTCTGCATACAGTGTGAAATAGCCGCAGAAATAGACTCGCCACAAGAGGATCAAGCTCTGCGAATGCAACTACAGGTTAATCGCCTATCTCAAGGTATTAATAGCCAGCAAGACAATGGAAATAAAAAGGATGAACTAGATAAACATTTACTGGAATGGTTTCAGCTTTGCCTGATACCTGAAAGTGTCAGGTTAAATCTCGAAGCAAGGATAGATAACGTATTGGCAAAACGGACATAGTAACAACCTCCGCTCCAGACCACTTCACGTCAAGGGGTTTGACTGACGACGACTATCTCAGTTTAACCCCACTTAAACTTACTCGCGCGCCCGCTTATCTACGTAAGCAAGCGCATCTTCAACTGCACTTTTGACCTTGTCTCTCATTTCCTGCGCTTCTATTGGAGAAAGATAATAAATCATATCGACCTCGTGCCTAATGTAGCGTGGAGGAAGATGATTCAACGCGACACACATAACATCTATTAGCAGATCGTCACTAAACGCTTTTTCGCTCGTTAACTCCGCAAGTGTTTCTATTACCAAAGGCTCATAATAGTTTTGAATACTATCCATAATTGACATAAATATACCTATTTATTACGACATCATAAATATAGAGTTTTTATAAAAACACGGATGAAATGAGCCCGCAAAGAATACAAAAACTAATCAGCTAGTACTAAAACATAGTTAATTACCCTGAATATTCAAATGGATATGCCATTATTTAATAAAACAGTGGCACTTTTCACCAACGTTTTTGTCAACAATCGCCATTTTTCTCATATATCGCTAATCTAAGGTAGAGAAACTGAAAACAAAAAACTCGGTAACCATTTTGATTAACGCCGAACGCAGCATGTGAGCCAACGATTATGAGCAACGAAGCATTTATCTACGACGCCATTCACACGCCTCGAGGCAAACGTAAAAAAGATGGATCTTTGCATGAGGTAAAGCCCGTTACCCTCAATTGCTTTTGCGCGTCAGGACTGAAAGCGGTAAACATGGCAGCAATGAAAGTTCGATCTGGTTGGGAAGACCTTGTGGTGCTAGGCGGTGTTGAATCCATGTACCTAGTGCCAAGAGGCTCTGATGGACGCGCTTGGGCAACGGACCCGGCGACTAACCTGACAACAGGCTTTATCGATAACCTTCCTGTATTATCGATCAATTCTATATTTCCTTTCATTTCAACATCGTTCACTACTAAATCCTACATGAATTAACAATAATTAATCCCAAATGCGCTAGTCAGCAAGGTTCCGGTGCCCTACAATCGATATAACTTTATAATGCGTGATACAAAATAATTATTATGATGATGACAAAAAAGACCGTTAGCCGATTTGTTCCTTCACTCAGCTTAAATCGAACCTCTTTTCTAGTTAGCGCATTGGCATTTGCTTCTTTGCTAAACACGACCTCGGTTTCGGCGCTCTCGCTTAGTGCCGATGATTTTCAACCATTAACACCCGATAAAGAACAACAAGCAGCCAGCATCCATGTGTCTAGACAGTTGCTATTATCCCATTACCGCAAACAACCAATAGACCGGGCGCTATCAGAACGTATTTTTGAAAACTACCTTGATACCTTAGACAGTCAGAGAATCTACTTTTTAGCCAGCGACCTAGAAGACTTTGAACCCTATAGATTTCGCCTTGACGGTGCATTGAAGACCGGCCAACTTGAACCCGGCTTCAATATCTACAACAGCTATGAAAAGCGGGTTATCGAGCGGCTAAGGTATCTACTAACAATGCTCGACACCGGGATCGATAAGCTCGACTTTGACAAAAACGAGACACTACAAACAGACCGAAAAGATAGCCCATGGCTTACTACTAAAGAAGAGATGGATGACCTGTGGCGTAAACGACTCAAAAGCGCGGTGCTCTCTCTTAAGTTAACCGGTAAAACGGACGAAGAGATTATGAAAACGCTCAAAACCCGTTACGAGAGCCAACTCAACCGAGTGTTACAAACCCGCAGTGAAGATGCTTTTCAGGCCTATATGAATGCTTTTACCGGTGTTTATGACCCACATACGACTTATTTTTCACCCCGCACCTCCGAGAATTTCAATATCAACATGAGCCTCTCTCTTGAGGGTATCGGTGCGGTATTACAAAGCGATAACGAATACACCAAAGTGCTTCGCATGGTGCCTGCCGGGCCTGCTGATAAGCAAGGCCAGCTTAGCCCTGCCGACCGAATCGTAGGTGTCGGTCAAGGTAAAGAGGGTGAAATCATTGATGTCGTTGGCTGGAGACTGGATGAAGTCGTTGACCTAATCCGCGGTCCTAAGCACTCAACGGTTCGGTTAGAGGTTGTTCCAGCTGGAAACAAAGATGAAAATCAGACCAAAGTGATCAACATCGTTCGCGATAAAGTAAAGCTTGAAGAGCAAGCAGCTCAAAGCCAAGTAATGGAAGTTGAAAAAGACGGCATCACAAAACGTATCGGAATAATAGACATCCCTGCGTTTTATGCAGACTTCAAAGCGATGCAAAAAGGTGATCCAAACTACAAAAGTACCACTCGAGATGTTAAAGACCTCCTTAAAGAATTAGAAAAAGACGATATCGACGGGTTAGTTATCGACCTTCGTAACAACGGCGGCGGCTCCCTTCAGGAAGCCAACATGCTAACAGGGCTATTCATCAAAGAAGGCCCAACGGTTCAGATTAGAAACAGCAGAGGGGTCGATGTATTAAAAGATCCTGACCCAGAATTGGTGTATGGCGGGCCGTTGGTTGTACTAGTTAACCGAATGAGTGCGTCAGCATCAGAGATATTTGCTGGAGCTATTCAGGATTACGGCCGCGGAGTCATTATGGGGGGGCAGACATTTGGTAAGGGAACCGTTCAATCTGTTCGGTCACTCAACCATGGTCAAATTAAAATCACTCAGGCTAAGTTCTATCGCGTATCTGGCGCGAGCACCCAGCACAAGGGTGTTATTCCAGACATTGAACTACCCTCAACTATTGATAAAACAGAAATCGGTGAAGATGCATTACCAGAAGCACTACCTTGGGACGCAATAGACCCAGTTGAGCACACTAAGTACACATCAACATCTGATATTTTAAATCAACTGAAAGGGCGTCATGAAGCACGTTTTAACGCGACACCTGAGTACAAGCTATTACTTGAGCAAATAGATTTTCTTAATGAAAGGAGAGAAACAACGACCCTTTCACTTAACGCCGCCGAGCGAGAAAAATTAAAGTTAGGGCTCGATAATAAACAACTTGAACTCATCAATAAGAGTCGCAATATAAAAGGCAAAGGGCCCTTTAAGTCAATGGATGAAAAGGAAGAGCATGACGATGAGCTAGCAGCAAATCCGAAAAAAGATAAAGAGCTCGACTTTATAGCAAAAGAGAGTGCTGAAGTTGTTTTGGATTTGATTGAGTTTAATCAACGTTTTACCACCAATAGTGAAAGCTCTGCTAACTATACACTTCGATAGCGTTTTGTTGACTGGTTCTCGAAAGGGCTCAAAGGGTGCCTTTCGGGGATCAATACTCCCTCCCTTCTCTACCCCTCCTGATACCTAGTACGCTAAACTACAGACAAACTGTAAATTCTCATTTAAACAGTGATTCAACCGGCGCTATATTGAAAAGGACTAATGCTCATGGGCGATGACAATCATGAAAAACACAATGCACTTGAAGCGTTTTTAGAAGACCATCTAAACGAGTCTGATGACCTAAGAGCTAGCGTCGGCATACCGGATCAAGTTGTTAATCCATCATCCAGTGATGAAAACAAAACAAAAACAGATGATGAAGTCCCCCTTTATGAGCCACAAGAACGCAGAGCCAAAAACGAACATACCGCAGAAGATGATATTGATGATGATACACTGATTGATAGACTTAGTGAGCTAACTTCATCGGCGTTTAAGTTTGCCAAACGGACAACGCAAACATCTTTTAAAGTGGGGAAAGCGCTGATCCACTCTCAAGACCAGTTAAAACTAATGCTAACAGCCGGACAGTCTCTTAAAGATTTACGAGAGGTCGCCGGACTAACGCTATCAGAAGCCAATGAAGCGCTAAACTTGAAAGATAAATCAATACTTGAAGCAGTAGAAAACGGAACGGCAACACTCTCTTTCGAGCTTATTTTAAGACTGTCAGCACTACTCGCACGAAACGACCCTATACCCTTCATTATCAAATATACGCGAACCTACAACCCGGAAATCTGGGGGATTTTAAGTGACTGGGGGCTCGGGCGGCTTCCACTTCAATATGAAAGAGAGCGACAGTTTATTAATATATTTAGAGCCCATGATGAAGCGAGAAAGCTGTCAGACGATGGCTATAAAAAGGTCTTAGAGTTCACCAAAAAAGCATTTGATATGTCCCTGCATTTTATTGCAGAACAAGAAAACGTTCCATTCGAAGAATCAACTGAAAGTGATAATGAAGACAAACCAGCTAAGCCCAAGCCAGAAAGCGATAAAAAGAACCAGAAGAGTAAGCGATCAGATAAGTAAGGCCCGCTATTGGGCCTTATCATTAGGTGATTAATCAGTGTAAACCTTGTTTAGTCATTTTTACCGACGGGTTTATCAAACTTTAAATTAGGTAGGTTTGCATTCCCCATAATAAAAAGTGATACTCCCGTAAAAATACAAAAGAAAAAAGAAGCCAGAAAGCTCGCAGTGATAGGGTCTGACGCTCCGAGCTCTTGAGCCTTAAGGAATAAAAACACCCCACTCACTGCAGCCAACAAAAAACTAACATATGCAAAAAAAAGCGCTGTTTTTTGCATTATCCCTTTAGGGTTAGACTTAATGTAAACCTCAGGTTGGTTATTACGATCAGGTGTACTCATTACATATACTCTTATTGATTGAATTCAGCCTAATAACGCTTTCATCTTTTCTAGTGTGGGTTTTAATACGATGCCCTGCTCGGTGACAATCGCGTCAATTAAATCAGCGGGGGTCACATCAAAAACAGGGTTAATTGCACCTACATTTTTAGGCGAAAGCTGAATACCTTGTATAGAAGTCAGTTCTGTACCCGTTCTTTCTTCTATGGGTATCAAGTCTCCGGATACAAGCGACATATCAACCGTACTAGACGGAGCAACCACCATGAATTTTATGCCATGATAGCGAGCCAAAACCGCTAAACTATATGTACCTATCTTGTTAGCCACATCACCATTGGCGGTAATTCTGTCAGCACCTACTACGACCCATTTAACATCTCCCTGCTTCATAATATGAGCGGCGGCAGAATCTGCATTCAAAGTAACTGAAATTCCATCTCGCTCAAGCTCCCAAGCCGTTAATCTTGACCCTTGAAGCCATGGCCGCGTTTCATCAGCATAGACATGTTTGATTGTTTCTTGCGCCCAGCCATGTCGTATAACTCCTAATGCAGTCCCGAATCCACCGGTAGCCAAAGAGCCTGTATTACAATGTGTTATTACCGAAAACGGGGTATCAGACAACTCTGCCATCAACTCAGCACCGAGCTTACCCATCAACTTGTTGGATTCGATATCTTCATTGTGAATATTCGTGGCTTCATCGAGTAATGAAGCAGTAGGGTTTTGTACATCAGGAAGTCTATTAATCAAACGTTTCATTCGATCCAGCGCCCAAAACAAATTGACCGCAGTAGGCCGAGAGTTCGCCAATTCGTTAATTGCATCAACAATGTTAGCTTTCCAACTACCCTCATGTTGAAGAAATGCGGAATGGCAGGCCAATACCATACCATAAGCGGCGCTAACACCTATTGCTGGCGCACCTCTCACCACCATCTGAGTAATGGCATCTGCGACCTCAGAAGAGGTGCTGCATGAAATATACAGCTCTTGAGTAGGCAACAATCGCTGATCTAGTAAATCAAGATGGCCAGTTTCCCACTTAATAGCTTCAATACCACTACTCATTAATACCTCTTTGACATTGTCTTCGAACGTTCATGATGATTCTCTCAGGGCTAGTTTACGGACAATGATGTCGTAATAGAACGAATAATACAAAAACAAACAATGATTCTGCTTTTCATTAAAAAACTGCCGTAAAGCGATAAGACAGAGAACATCATTCAGGGTATACTGAGCCCAAAATTAATTCGATATCACTCGTAGATTTTATGCTTAACAATCAATTGGTAGATACTATAATACATGCCCGCTGGGTGATCCCCATAATCCCTCAAAATACCCTGTATGAAAAATACAGTGTCGTGATATCTGGGCACAAAATAGTTGATATCCTACCTACCCATGAAGCGTTAGAGAAATATACGGCAAACGAAACATTTAACCTTGACGATTATCATGCACTATTACCCGGTCTTATTAATGCCCATGGTCATAGCGCAATGAGTCTCTTTCGAGGCTTAGCAGATGACCTTCCATTGATGGAGTGGCTCAACAACCATATCTGGCCTGCAGAAGCCAAGTGGGTAGATGAGGCGTTTGTTGCTGATGGTACGCTACTAGCCATTGCAGAGATGATAAGAAGCGGCACAACCTGTTATAGCGACATGTATTTTTTTCCCAATATCAGCGCAAAAGTAGCTTCCGAGCACAAAATTCGAACTCAAATATGCTTTCCTATACTCGATTTCCCGACAGCATGGGCTCAAAGTGCAGAAGAATATATCCATAAAGGTGTTGAGCTATTTGACCAATACCGAAACAGTGATTACGTAACAGTGGCCTTCGGCCCCCATGCCCCTTATACCGTATCAAACGAACCTCTTAAGCAAGTGGCAACACTAGCCGATCAGCTTAACGCGCAGGTACAGATTCATCTGCACGAAACATCGTTTGAAGTTCAAGAGTCTATAGAACAATATGGTGTCAGCCCAATACAGCGCCTCGCTGACCTTGGACTACTTTCCCCTTCTCTGCAATGCGTCCATATGACTCAACTTAGCGACGCTGATATACGGTTAATTGCTGATAGCGGAGCTCATGTCATTCACTGCCCAGAATCAAACTTAAAACTGGCTAGTGGTTTTGCGCCTATCGACAAATTAATCAAAGCAGGCATCAATGTCGCGTTAGGAACAGATGGCGCCGCCAGCAACAATGACCTTGATCTATTCGGTGAAATGAAAACCGCAGCACTAATTGGTAAAGCAGTAGCCAGCGATGCATCAGCCGTCAATGCTCACCAAGCATTAGAAATGGCAACAATTAATGGCGCACAATCAATGGGGTTAGAGAATAAAATAGGATCACTGGAGTCAGGTAAATTAGCTGATATTATAGCCATTGATTTAGGGCACATAGACTGCCAGCCTGTTTATGACCCTGTATCTCATATTGTTTATGCAACTAACAGCCACCAGGTTACTCATAGCTGGATTGGCGGAGATATCCATATGAATAATCGCCAGCTTGCAATGATCGATACACTGCATCTAACCGCGCGAGTCAAAGAGTGGGCTACCAAGATTAAAACGGCAGATAATGCGCAAGCATCAAGTTCAAAGTAATCATATTAGTTGGCGATCATTAATTAACACTATTAAATAGTATTGGTATACGTACTAAGGTCAAATCACTATGAATAACCCCGCATACAGAAACGTAGACAGCAATGAAATCGCAAAATTTGAGGCATTAGCTAGTCGCTGGTGGGATAGAGAAAGTGAATTCAAACCATTGCATGACATCAACCCTCTACGAGTAAATTATATCGACGAACGAGCCAACCTACCTGGAAAAAAAGTACTAGACGTTGGCTGCGGTGGAGGGATTTTATCTGAAGGTCTCTCACAACGTGGTGCTCACGTAGATGGCATCGATATGGGCGAAGCACCACTGGCAGTCGCCCGTTTACACGGCCTAGAGTCAGGAGTGAGTGTTAACTACAGACAAATCACAGTAGAAGAACTTGCAAGCCAAGAAGCCGGTACCTACGACGTGGTGAGCTGCCTTGAGATGCTGGAACATGTACCTGAACCTGCATCTGTAATCAAAGCCTGTTTCGCGCTATTAAAGCCAGGAGGCAAACTTTTTCTTTCTACGTTGAATAGGAACCCAAAGTCGTTTCTATTTGCTATTGTTGGCGCCGAACATATCCTCAAGATGCTACCCAAGGGAACTCACGAATTCAAAAAATTCATTCGCCCTTCCGAATTAGCCGGTTATGTCAGAGGTGCAGGGTTCGAGCTTAACGACCTCACTGGAATGACCTACAACCCACTAACAAAGCGCTATAAGCTAAGCCAGGATGTTGACGTAAACTACTTAATGTATGCCGTTAAGCCTGTTTAACCACTATTAAAATCAGAAGAGAAGCAAGTGTTAAAATTTACGCCCGAAGCCGTTTTATTCGATCTCGATGGTACATTACTAGACACTGCACCTGATTTTATCAGGGTGGTGAACCAGCAGCGCCTTCTGCACAATCTGGATACGCTAGCCCCTCACCTAATTAGAGAAACCGTATCGAATGGTGCGAGAGCATTAATAAAGCTCGCCTTTAATCTTGACGCTGATGACACCGGCTTCGTTGACAGACATACAGAATTATTAGCGCTGTATGAAGAGTCTATTGCCGAAGAAACTGTCTTTTTCCCCGGAATAGACCTATTTTTAAAACTGCTGGAGGAAAAATCCATACCTTGGGGCATCGTTACAAATAAGCCGTCACGTTTTACTCTACCGTTGCTAGAAAGGCTAAAACTAAACGGCCGTTGTAGCGTAACGGTTTGCCCAGATGACGTAACCCATACAAAGCCTCACCCGGAACCCTTGTTTCTAGCTTGTAATAAGCTAAGTTGCTCTCCAGAAAAATCGTTATATGTGGGCGATCATGAACGAGATATAGAGGCTGGACGTAGCGCCGGAATGACCACCATCGCAGCTCGATACGGCTATATTGACACCCCAGAACGAGTTGGTGATTGGAACGCAGATTTAATCATCGATCACGGACACGAACTCACTGAATGGCTAAAAATAGTCAGTTAAAAACAGGCGAAGTGATTATGCAAGACTATCAAGCCCCAAACGATCTTTTAGAAGGGAAAGTAATCCTGGTAACCGGAGCGGGCGCGGGCATCGGCCAAGCAGCCGCAAAATCATTCGCTGCGCACGGAGCCACCGTCATTTTACTCGGCCGAACCATTAAAAAACTTGAAGATGTATATGACGAGATTGAAACAGCAGGACACCCTCAAGCGGCTATCTACCCTATGAATTTAGAGGGGGCGGTCGCAAAAGATTATGACGATATGGCCGCTACCATCCAAAAAGAATTCGGTCGTCTCGACGGTATTCTTCACAACGCAGCCTTGTTAGGAAGCATTACCCCCATTGAGCAGTATGATGCTGATGAGTGGCTGAAGTTAATGCAAGTAAACCTTAATGCCCCCTTTATGATGACTCAAGCGCTAGTATCACTATTAAGGGAGTCCGAAGACGCATCCGTTATATTCACATCATCAAGCGTAGGAAGAAAGGGCCGAGCTTATTGGGGAGCTTACTCAGTATCAAAATTTGCCGTCGAAGGGCTAATGCAAGTGCTAGCGGACGAGCTTGATGACGAGCACAATAATATTCGAGTCAACAGTGTTAACCCAGGGGCAACCAGAACCAATATGAGAGCCCACGCTTTTCCCGCAGAAAACCCAATACATAACCCGTTACCCGAAGACATTATGGGTACTTATTTGTACTTAATGGGAAGAGAAAGTGCAGGGAAAACCGGACAAGCATTTGACGCGCAGAAAAAGTAAGCTCAATTTACGTAACGGTCACTCACCAACATAAGTGACCGTTATAATTTTATCGCTAGTTTATTTTCTCGTTAATAAGAACCTTTACCACTTCACCCCCACCTACTCGCACTGGAGAAACAATACCCTGTAGATCTCCAGGCATAGCACCAGGCTGGCCGCTTTTCGAAATTCTAGCCACAATAGTGACTTCTTTTGCTGATGATATTTTAGCCATCGGCCCCATCGCCATTTCATCGTTTAAGCTAATTAAAATCGGTAAACTAGAAACAGTCTGACGACTTGCCGCAAGCGGCATTGGCGAACCATTAACCGCTTTTGCAAAAATGAAAATAATATCGTCAGGTGATACCTGGCCTGCTAGCGAAGTATCTAGTTCAACAAGCACCTTAACATCAGTGCTAACGCCACTTGATTCTTTAGTTTGCGAAGCATCACTTTGAGAAGCATCGCCCTGAATCACCGCTGAGCTATTACCTAACGGGGCTTCGGAATATTTGTCTACTTGCTCAGGAAGGCCTAATGCCACTCTGGCTTTATTAATTCCAGCTACAATAGCATCGCGACTAGGGTTATCAGGTTCAACCTCGATAATGCGACCCCAATATTTAATAGCATCCTCATATCGACCATTTTCAAATGCGACGATGCCTAATAACCCTAAGCCATTAGTTTCATCAGGGTTAGTTGAAAATGCTTTATCTAGAAGACTTTTCACCTTCTCGGTCATCTGCCCTTGCTCAGCAAAAAATAGCGCTTGTGCTGCCAAACCATAAATAGCAGATGCATCCTGTTGTTCTTTTTCAAGCAGCTCAGCCATTCGCAAAAATGCATAGGAGGCTTGGCCATATTGCTCAAGATTCATACTAGAGCGAGCTAACATAAACCAACCGTCGGGGTTATCAGGGTTTGCTTCTAGTTTCTCTCGTAACTTAACCAATAACTCATCGATATTCTGTTTTGGCATTCCATCGCTAATGGCAGGTACTGAATTACCCCATTCACGGTATTGCTCAACACCATCTAATGCACCCCATTTTGCATAAAGTACATAACTAACAATAGGAATACACAGTATCATCAGGCCGATAACACCCCAAGCTGTGGCGCTTACCTTTATAGCTCTAGCCTCACCAGACTTGTCGTGACTCAATCCGTCGACATCCGTTATAAGCCCAGCTTCCAGTTCACCCTTAAGTTGTTCAAATTGCTTATTAGATAAATTGCCTGCTTCTTTTTCAGCGTTAATCTCTTCTAAGCGATCTTTAAAAAACGCAATGTTTTGTGATCGCCGATCAAGCGATTCAACTACCCTTCCACTGTTTTTTGCCTGATGAACTCTAATAACGGGGTAAAGCACAAAGCCTAATGCTAAAATAACCAAAACGACAGATACTATCCAAAAATCACTCATTTACTACTTCTCGTCTTCAGACAAAATATTACTTAACTGACTCTTCTCTTCTCGCGATAGCTCAGCACTGCCATCGCTCGATACCTCACGCTTTTTTCTCGCACTGAGAATGACGATCATCAATCCTAACAATGCTATAACCGCTGGACCCAACCATAAAAGATAAGTTGAAGTATCAAATTTTGGTTTATACACAACGAAATTACCGTACCGTTCCACCATAAAATTGACAATCTGGTCTTCGTTACCCCCTTCCAAAATCAAACGATGAACTTCGTTTCGAAGATCTTTGGCTATAGGTGCATTTGAATCTGCGATGTTCTGGTTTTGGCATTTGGGACAACGTAACTCTTCGGTCAAGCGCTGATATTGGGATCGCTGATCATCGTTCTTAAATTCTAATGTATCTGAACCTTCATCAGCTGACGCAAGTACTGTCAACAACAATGATACAAGTATGAACAATGGCTGAATTAATTTCTTCACGATTTTTCGTCTCGTCTTCTTAAAGGTAAGATACTAGCCTTCCTTAGAGTACTGCTTAACTCTAGGTTCTAAAATACTTTTCCATACAGTGTCATCAACAACACCGACATGTCGATAACGCACGACACCTTGCTTATCAACAATATAGGTTTCTGGTGCACCATATACACCAAGGTCTAACCCTAGTTTTCCTTTTTCATCAAAGATATTGAATAAGTAAGGGTCATCCAACTTAACTAACCACTCTGTAGCTGCATCGCGGTCATCTTTATAGTTCAATCCAATAACCGGAACCTGATACTGTTTTGCGATTTTTAGCAGGTACGGATGCTCAACACGACATGATGGACACCAAGTAGCCCATACATTTAACAGCGAAACCTTGCCTTTCACATCTTCTTGAGACAAAAACTGCGCCGGATCTTGAAGGCTCGGTAAATTAAATGACGGAAATGGGTCATCTATTCTGGCAGATTCGAGTTTTGTAGGGTCGTTACTCAACCCCCAAAAAAGCACTACACCGATTGCAGCGGCAAGAACCAATGGTAGAAATAATAATGCTCGTTTCATAGTTCTGAATTTAAACCTTTAAAAAATCCCTTACAATAAACTCAACTTAATGCGGCACACTAAACCGTACGAGGCTGGTTTGCTTTAGCTGAAACCGAGTCTGTTTTACTACCGCCAACACTCGCTTCTTGAGTTACAGGCTGCTTTTTGCGTATACGATAACGGCGATCTGACACTGCAATAAACCCACCAATAGCCATCATCAAAGCACCTAGCCACATCCAACGCACAAAGGGCTTGTAATGAACACGAATGGCCCATGCATCGCCATCCAGCGGCTCACCCATCGCAACATACAGATCTCTAAATAAACCAGGGTCGATAGCGGCTTCTGTCATCATATTACGCTGCGCGTTGTAAATACGCTTCTCAGGCTTCAGTGTGGTTATTTTCTCACCATCAGACCAAACCGAGATAATCGCTTTATCCGCTTCATAGTTAGGGCCAGTCTTATGAGTCAATTGATCAAATTTAAATTCGTACCCAGCCACTACAACGCTATCACCAGGTGCCAATCGAAGATCTCTTTCCTCTTCATAATTAGACACCAAGCAAATTCCTAAGATCGCAGCGGCTACACCTAAGTGCCCAAAAACCATACCAATATATGATCGTCCCAATTTTGATAAGCCTTTTAAACGCCCCTGCTTAGACGATGACTTATTCCAAATATCTTTAAAGGTCACCGCAATTAACCAAAAAGAAATCCACACACCCAAGAACACAGACGCATTAAACTCACCACCAAACAGAACCGGGAACAGCAGCGCAAACACGGTACTCAGTATTGCTGCAAGCCACAACTGTTTAATGAGGTGCTCAACTTTTGTATCTTTCCAGCGGCTAACAATGCCTACACCCATAATAGCGACTAGAACAGATACAATGGGTACAAATATTTTATTAAAGTAAGGAGCACCAACAGACAATTTACCGCCACCAATGAAATCCATAAACAACGGATATAGTGTGCCTAAAAACACGGTAACTGTAGCGACCATTAAGAATACGTTATTAAGTAATAAGAATGTTTCTCTTGAGAGTAGTGTATGGGTTGCACGACTACTTACAGCGGGAGCTCTTAGTGCGTAAAGAGTTAATGCCCCTACCAGGGTAATTGCGAGCAAACCTAGAATAAATGCTCCACGAGCAGGGTCAGATGCGAATGCATGAACAGATGTTAAGACACCAGACCTAACCAAGAATGTCCCCAACAAACTTAAAGAAAATGCAATGATCGCTAATAATACCGTCCAGCTTTTGAATACACCTCGTTTTTCAGTAACGGCTAAGGAGTGCATCAACGCTGTACCCACCAACCAAGGCATAAATGAAGCGTTTTCGACCGGATCCCAGAACCACCATCCGCCCCAGCCAAGCTCGTAGTATGCCCACCAGCTTCCTAGGGAAATACCTAGTGTAAGGAACGCCCACGCGACGGTAGTCCAAGGACGAGACCAACGCGCCCATGCAGCATCTAGACGCCCACTCATTAGTGCAGCCAATGCAAAAGAAAATGCGACAGAAAATCCTACATACCCCATATAAAGCATTGGAGGGTGAATAATTAAGCCAATATCCTGCAGCAAGGGATTGAGGTCAGCACCTTCCTGAGGGAACTCAGGAAGGTATCGGGTAAACGGGTTTGATGTTGCTAAAATAAACAATCCGAAGCCGACGCTAATCATCCCCATGATAGACAATACTCTGGCTACCATATCTTGGGGAAGATCTCGACTAAATATCGCTACAGCAAAACTCCAACCAGACAGGATTAACGCCCACAACAGTAACGATCCTTCATGCCCTCCCCATACAGCACTCAGTTTAAAATAGTATGGTAAGTGAGAGTTGGAATGTGACGCTACATACTGCACAGAGAAGTCATCGGTTACAAATGCTATGGATAGGCACACAAAGCTGAACATCAAGAATACAAATTGCCCCGTGGCCATCGGGCGCGCAAAGCTCATCCAAAGTTCACTTTTTATAATCGTACCTACCAGTGGAACAACCGCTTGGATGATGGCAATGGCAAATGCGAGTATTAACGCAAAGTGGCCTAGCTCTGGTACTAGCTCAGAGTACATATCTGCTTCCTGTTTTTAGCGTCGTTTTTTTAACGCGTTACAATTTCTTAAATACTGTTAGGGACAAGCAACTATTTCAGATTTTAATAGGTATGCTTCTCTGAATATGGCAGTGCATCTTTACCATCTGCAGTTTTTCCTGACTTCTCTAACGCGTCTTGTACCTCTGGAGGCATATAGTTTTCATCATGCTTAGCCAGCACTTCATCCGCTTGAAATACACCACTAGCATCCACACTGCCCATAGCCACAATACCTTGCCCTTCTCTAAAAAGGTCGGGCAATATACCCGTATACTCGACAGGAATACTGGCATTAAAATCCGTTAGCTCAAAGTTAACCAACAGACTTGAATCATCTCTTTTAATACTACCTTCAACTACCATACCACCCGCTCTTATTCGAGCGCCTTCCGGGGCTTCGCCTTCAGCTATTTGAGTGGGGTTATAGAACAGGTTTATATTCTCTTGCAGAGCAAATAACACTAAGCCGACCACTGATGCAAATCCGAAGACCAGAAATAGAACTAATATTAATCGTTGTTTGCGTTTTGGGTTCATTAGGCGACTTTCTCCCGCTTAAGTCTTTGTACGTGTTTCTTTACAATCTCATTTTTCTTTTTCATCGGCAAAATGACATTTGCCAAAAAAATCAATGCGGCCACACCATAGGATAACCAAACATATAGTCCATGCCCTCCCATGGCCAAAAAATCCGAGAAGCTCTCAAAGCTCATAATGCGCCCCTTTTAGTGACTAACTTTTTAACCCAGTTAGTTCGACGCTCTCGTACAAGAATCTCATTTCTTGTACGAAGCAAAATAACGGTTGTGAAAAAACAATAGAATCCAATTACCATCACTAATAGCGGTATCCACATTTCAGCAGGCATCGCCGGTTTCTCGGTTAGTGTAAACGTAGCGGGCTGATGAAGCGTATTCCACCACTCCACCGAGTATTTGATGATAGGTATGTTCACCATTCCCACCAACGCCAAAACAGCGCTAGCCTTAGCTGCCGTCGCGGCATCCTCTATCGCTGACTGTAACGCCATAATACCAAAGTAAAGAAACAACAGTATTAACATCGATGTTAATCGCGCGTCCCATACCCACCAAGTTCCCCAGGTAGGTTTACCCCATACAGCCCCAGTGAGTAAGGCCATAAACGTAAACGAGGCTCCAACAGGAGCTGCCGCTTTAACGAACATATCCGCCAGCTTCATTTTCCAGATTAGGCCAGTGGCGCCCGCTATTGCCATCATCATAAAACATGACTGGGCCAATATGGCTGAAGGCACATGAATATAAATAATCCGAAAACTATTCCCTTGCTGATAATCTGCTGGCGCAAACGCTAGACCCCAGATACTCCCAAGCACAAGCAAAAGAGCAGATATGACCGCAAACCACGGCAGCCATTTACCAGAAATGTCATAAAACCATTTAGGGGAGCCTAGCTTGTGAAAAAAAGTCCACATCGGTAAATTCTCGTACTTTAAATTAAAAACAATTTCTTTAGCCAATTAACAATAATTAATACTCTAAATCATTAATTAGACAAACTAATTCTTAGGGCTGCGGCTGCGGCTAAAGGTGACATCGTCAACGATAGCGCGAAAATAGCGCCCATCAACGCTATATACCCTCCAATAGGCAGCATATTAGCGGCGGCTTGAACCGTGCCGGTACCGAAAATTAACACCGGTATATACAGAGGCAAAATCAGTAAGGATATTAATACCCCCCCCACTCTTAAACCCACCGTTAATGCCGCACCAATAGCTCCAACCAGACTCAATACGGGTGTGCCAAGTAACAAAGTCAGCATCAGCACTTTAATAGTCTCAAATTCAAGGTGCATCATAACACCTAATATCGGGGATAAAATAATTAGCGGCACCCCGGTCACTAACCAATGAGCACTTATTTTTGCCAATACCATAATAAACAATGGCTGAGGCGTCAGGACTATCTGTTCTAAAGAGCCATCCTCAAAGTCAGATTTAAACAAACTATCCAATGATAATAATGTTGCTAGCAAAGCCGCGACCCAGACAACGCCGGCGCCTGCTTCTTGCAAAAATGATTTTTCAGGGCTAACACCCAAAGGGAATAAACTCACCACGATAATAAAAAATATCATAGGGTTAACGAGATCTTGTCGCCTTCTATACGCCAGAGTTAAATCACGCTTTAATACGGTAATAAAAATATGTATCACTGAAGGAGCTGTAGCAATATCAGCACTAGCTCTCATCGCATTCCACCCCTAGAAACCATTGCTTCAGTATCTACCTCTTCAGCAACAAGTTCTTCATTTCTAGCTAACGATTCGTTACTTACGGGCTTACCAAGTTGTAGCTTTTTAAACCCACTTTCAATTTGTAGTTCGTGGTGGGTCGTTAGCAGTACAGCACCTCCTTGCTGTGCCCGCTCTTGCAGGAGCGCTTCAAGGTCTTTTACACCTTTTTTATCAATAGCCGTGAATGCTTCATCAAGTATCCAAAGTTCATCAGTTGATAAATAAAGGCGTGCTAGCGCAACTCTTCGATGCTGCCCCGCTGAAAGGTTATGGCAAGGCACATCTTCATAGCCATATAGCCCTACTTTCTCCAATGCACTATGTATTTGTTCATCGGTAACACTTTGACGAATTCCCATAAGCGCACGAAGATTTTCAACCGGCGTAAGAATCGCCTTAACACCTGGCTTATGTCCTAAATAAAGAAGGTTTGAAAGGAATTCGATTCGAGCAGAGCTTATCAATTCACCTTTCCAAAATAACTCACCTTCATAAGCAGCAGAGAGCCCGCTCATAATTCGCAGAAGCGTCGTCTTACCTGACCCATTAGGCCCTTCGACCTGTATAATTTCGCCCGCATTTATTGAAAAGTTAAGGCCTTCAAACAATACCCGCTCGTCACGTTCACAGAACAATGATTCAGCGCGTAGTAGTTCACTACCAATAGACGGGAGTAATTCGCTAGTAGAAGACTGGGTAATAGTAGGTGAAACAGCAGACATTAATAACCTTCAACAACAATATGGCTAATCAGTTTGCAACTCCATCAGCCTTTATGGCTGCACAGTATACACAAACGGAATAAACTTCCCTAATGCTTAACGCGGGCCTATTATATAGTAACGATTTAAACAAATCCCTTGACCTAACTCACGTTAATTTGGCGCAAAGATTACATCTGGTTAAGGTTGAGGCCTGATGAGTCTGGTGATGAAAACGAGGACACATTAATTCCATGTCAATTGATGCTACAAACAATAAACCGGAAACTATTGTAACTCAACCAAAGCATACTGAGCGGTCTGATACGCAACCGATTGCTCCATCCAGCTCATCCCAGTCTGGAGCAAATTTGGATAAGCCCGCGACATCGCTAGACAGTATCAATATCAAGGTAGGTCAAGCAATACAGGCCAAAGTGCTAGAGGTTCTAAACGTTGTATCCACTCGCACGACTCAAAACAACTTCAACGTAACACTCGATATTGGTGGAGACAAACTCGCCGTCAAGACCAATGTAGCGTTACAGCCTGGGCAGGTAATCAACCTAAGTGCCAATGCAAAGGGAGAGTTACTACTACCAAAACCAACCCAATCTGATACAGCAAACCTTATTTCAGCGCTATCCAAGGTATTACCTTATCAACAACCTGTAGGCAAAGTTATCGCCACCTTATTACAAAACCTTCCCGCCCTTGGCGCCGAAAACAGTCAAGTAAAGATGCTCACTGAACAGTTAACGACACTACTACCAAAGGCAGAAAACTTCTCATCAAATTTGAACAATTCAAATCAATCACCGGGAGGGCAAACTAATACCGGCCAACTGGTTAAGCAGGCAATGTCCCAGTCTGGGATATTTATGGAGAGTAGATTTTCCCTTTCTAGCCAGCAGAGCGTTCTAACGCCGGCCAGCACAGCCAACCAAAGCAACTCATTAATGACCAATACCGCCTCAGCACTCACTCATGCAATAAAATCTGTGGTTTCAAACAGTGTATCAGCTACCAACGCGTCGCCAACATCAACTAATGCTGCTGCAACGGGCTCATTAACAGGAGCGACTACTTTATCAGGCTCAACAGTACCAGCGGATTTAAAGTCTACCGTTAGCCAACTGATTAACGCTTTAAATTCTATTTACGCCACTAAACATTCAGCCACAGGCCAACCACCTAGGTTTGTAGCGGAATCGGACCCTAGCCTACTGATTAACCCGTTCAATTTTCCTTCCGCTATAACCAGAGCTAACTATGCCAGCCAAAATGACAGAGACCTTTCGGTTGGTGACCTTCTTAAAAGACTAGCCGGTGCTCTTAACCGTATTCAGTTCCAGCAACTCAACAGCCTTTACCAAGCACAATCAGCTTCAACCGATACTACAACCGTTCAAACTTGGCAAATGGAACTACCATTCTTGTCACCACAAAACCAAATTGATTCAGTTCAGTTAAGAATTGATAAAGAAAAGGAACAAGATGACAACAATAGTGAACCGGAAAAGAAGTCAAAATGGAAACTAGCACTCACATTCGACCTGGAAGAACTGGGCCCCGTTTTTATTCAAGTTAATCTAACTCCTCCTACGGTCTCTTCAACGATTTGGGCGGAGAAACAGGCAACACTAAAACTAATTAATCAAGAAGCACATAACTTAAGAACAAGTTTTTCTGAGTTGGGACTGACGGTCAAAGATATAACCTGCCGTCAGGGACAGCCCAATATGCGAAAAACGCGACTGGATCAACAAATCGTTGACATAAAAGCATAACTTCATCCGTCAAATTAGAAGCCATATAACAACATGCAAAAGACAGAGCAAACGTTTACAACTGCTGTCGCCCTAAAATACGATGGCGAAGAAGCCCCTACAATTACTGCAACAGGAGAAGGTTCTGTCGCCGAAGAGATCATTCGTATTGCTAAAGAGGCTAAGGTTCCGCTCTACGAAAATGCCGACTTAGTAGCGCTGTTATCCAAATTAGAACTTGGTGAGAATATTCCTGAGGTACTCTATAAGGTCATCGCCGAAATCATTGCGTTTGCTTATCACATTCAAAACAAAGTTCCAGAAGGGTTTGATAAAGAGAGTGGAGAAATGGAGAGGAAAGAGAAACCGATCAATTAAGCAACAACTTCCGATCAGCTCTACCTGTACGTTATTTCTCCTCTATTTACTTTGTTAGTAGGAGGTCAGTGCAGACCAATAATCCGATCGGATAGAAGCAGCCGTATATGTAAATTATTACCTAGTTTACAGTAATATCACAGGATTGATTTTTTTGGCTTAAGGCCGTCACTAACTCGGCTTCAGGACGTGAAATACCGCAGCTATTCATCAAGTCTTCAACATCAGCACCCAGTTCCACTAATCGAGTTGCCTCTGTATAAGAAACCCTATTAGGGTCATTTTTAACCATTTCATCTTGGTTATGTTTGAGCTCTGCTATCTGCTTTTCAAGTAAAATCAGCTTTCTGCCAACCCCCATTGAACCGCTCCCGATGGCTTGAAGCTCTTGGTTAACAACTTTAATAGACTCACTGTGCTTTTTAGCCTGCTTGCTCACCGTATGTCTTAGAAAAAGGACATACCCCACCAGTATTGCTGTAGCAATCAGACTCAGCAATGGTGCATATTGTTCTAGCATACCCTTCCCCTTATACCTATATTGTTATATGAGCCTAACCGCACTTATAAACCAGACATGTCTGCCCATTCATCTTCGCTGAGCATCTTCTCAAACTCTACAAGAATAATCAGCTCACCATTTTTATTGCAAACACCCTGAATAAATCGAGCACTCTCTTCGTTACCTACGTTCGGAGCGGTTTCAACTTCTGACTGTTTTAGGTAAACAACTTCAGCAACAGAATCCACTAATACGCCAACAACCTGCCCATCAATTTCCAACACAACAATACGTGTATGGTCAGAGATATCAGACTGGCTAAGACCAAACCGCTTTCGGGTATCTATAACCGTGACCACATTACCTCGAAGATTAATAATCCCCAATACATAATCTGGAGCACCCGGCACAGGTGCAATTTCGGTATAACGTAACACTTCCTGTATCTGCATTACGTTAATGCCGTATGTTTCATCGTCTAACCGGAAGGTTACATACTGGAAGATAGGATCTTCTGCAGTTTGACCACTATGCCCTGTACTAGATGCCATATTCCGAACCTCTTGATCCTATTTTAATTATCGGGTGTCAAAAAACCATCGTTTAAACTTATTTAAGCTATTGATCGCACAAATCATGCCACCCCATAACCAAAAAGTTATAAATGTTTAGCTATAGTATAGCCAGAGTTTAGATAAGTGACAGATCTTAATAAGAATAACGGTTAAACTATGTCAAAACCGAACGACGTGAGTTATTAAATTGGCGAGTGATTTGTTTTTTCTGCAGTATCTAGCAAGTGAGCAACAGCTGCCACATCCATTAACGCACACATATGATCAATAACGGTACCCGCCAACCAAGGCCTTTTGCCTCGATCGGTTCTCCAGCGTACTTCTTCTGGTGAAATGGAGAATGACTGGGCAACAGAGTCACAAGCCATACCCCACTCACTGTTATCCAAGCGGATTACGAACCGATACCCATCCTTAACACGTTCATTGTAGCGCTCAGGCATGATCCATAACGCTGAATCCACTACTCTGATATTTTTGTCGCCAACCGGCAGCAGTCCCAAAAACCAACCAGGTCGACCTACCAAGGGCGTTAGTTCCTGATCCATCGTATGTATGGCACCAAGAGATACTAATGGCACTGCCAACTTCAACCCTGCTACCGTAAAAATCAAACACTCGAAACGCCCTTGCGCCCACTCTGGCCTGCCATTTTCAAGCCATTTATCGGAGTATTCCTCAGCGGGTGCTATAACCTCATTTTCAACTAAGTCCGCGGCTGGTTGTTCTCCAGTCTGCTTATTCGAGGGGTGTAACAACGTTGGTTCTGGGACTTCAACTCTCTTAGGTGCGCCGAGTTGAGGCTGAACAGCATTCGTGATTTTTTCGCGCTCGATTTCAGGTGCTTTTTCGGCTACGCCTGTATCGGCGACTCTCGCAGCCTTCGAGACATCACGCACATCGCTGGGCTCTGAGCGTTTTTCATCTAATTGAGGGGTCTCTTCTCGCGTAGCCACTTGCAACGCAGGCATAACCTTAAGAAGTGGAGAAGGTTTGATCGTAAGCGGTTCACGAAATTCCCGTAATGAAGCTCTTCCCAACGCCCTCTTTTGTTCCAATCGCTGTGCTGCAAGAGATGTTTCACGCCCAGCACTATAGCTCGAACTAACGGTCGTATAGGTTGGTTGTGGCCTTACTCTGACCTCAGTTTTTAAAGAGGGATTCTTGGGTGCCTGCTGTGCTTTTTGATTAGCTGCCGCCAACGCGGCTTTGCCTTCCTCCTCTTGCCTCAACTTATCAAGTGGTGAGGTCGATGGCAGTTTTTGCAGCAAATCATCTAGGTAGTCTTGAACCGCAATTTGAGGGTTAATAGTGTCACTATACCGCTTACTCATTGTATATCCCCCCTACTACTGGCAGTCGGGATATTTCTGTAAGTAGCCTATATTCAACTATTCGTTCACGACAGTGTTCAACGACACTCAGACGCAAACGCCCTGCTATAGGCATACGTAACAAATGCAACCCCCAAAGCAAAAGTAAAAATGATGCAGATAGTGACCTTTGAGGGTTTGACAAGTTTAATTGGTAGCGATCTAAAGACACTAGTGGAATCAATGAAAAGCCAGGCTTAACACTGTTAGAAATTGACAGCAGTGAGTCTTTAGGCAAGCTGTTGTTAGATAGGCACTCATGAACAACCTCAGAGTCCTTCTCGGGCTCAGGCGAACTACCTGGCCACAGCAAGTCTCCAATATAGCTATTCATCGCCTCGTTGGGCGATACTTTAGCATGCTGAACATCAGCCGACTGATTGCGTTCACGACTCATATCGAACTACTCATATCGAATGTTTCATACCGAACTTCTTAAACTCAAAATATACATCGATTAACCACTAAGTCTTAAGTCATATTTGCAACATGACGTTAAGCATTAGCTGTTTCACTTTCCCTGATATTTTCTAACAGTTTCTTATAGGCACGTACACCGTGCGTAGACTTATCTAGCTCTGAAGGGACGACCCCCATTCTGCTAGCATCCCTAAATTTAGTATCAACGGGTATTGCATACTTCCACACTTGACTACCCCAGGTACTTTTAACCGTTCTAAGGCTTTGTACCGATGCTTGAGTTCGCCTATCAAACATGGTCGGTATAATCGTGTACGTCAATTTGCTTTTTTGAGATTTAATAACCATCTCCAGCGTGTGCATCATTCTTTCCAAGCCTTTTAACGCTAGAAACTCAGTCTGGACAGGCACCATTAGATGCTGACTAGCCGCTAGAGAATTGATCATCAAAACGCCTAACGAAGGGGTGTTATCAATCAGCACATAATCAAAGTCATCCCATAAAATAGCTAACGTACGAGAAATAATAAGGCCCATTCCGTCTACTCCGACCATGCGTCTCTCTAATGTCGCTAACGCGGTAGAAGCTGGCATTAACTTCAAGCCGGGCATTGAGGTTTTAACTATTAGCGTTGCAGGCAAATCTTCAGGTACTTTCCCCTGATGCAGAAATAAGTCAAATGCGCTGTGCTCAATCGTATCAGGGTCATATTTAAAGTAGCTAGTCAGGGAGCCATGAGGATCAAGATCCATCAACAGCACTCGCTTCCCCTCTTTGGCCAATAACCCACCTAACGCGACGGTGGTGGTTGTTTTCCCTACGCCACCCTTTTGATTTGCAATTGCCCAGATACGCACAGCGTAACCTCTTTTCTTTATGTTTATTAAAATCAATGGTCTGAGGTAGTTATATCGACAACAATCTCAATAACTTAACGACGGATTGAACATTAATATCGCTTTAACGCCATCAGCAAAATACTGAGCGCTAGGCACAACGTTGCCGCTATTACTATATTAATCCTATTCAGCAGGAATCATGCCATAGAAAAATGTAAAGAAAAGTAGAGTAGTTTTAATCTTTATTGCGCAAAGTGACCCTGACATTAGGATCCTTTGAAATAACCAGCACGATCCTTCGATTACGACTTCTGCCTTCCGAAGTATCGTTACGAGCAATAGGCTGAAACTGCCCATATCCTATCGCAGCCATTTTAGAAGGGTCAACACCCTCATGAGCCAATAAGCGGACGACTGCCGAAGCACGAGATGACGACAACTCCCAATTAGAAGGGTGTGATTGTGTTCGAATAGGGATATTATCGGTAAACCCCTCTACTAAAAGCGCGTTATCTTGAGCCTTTAATATGCTAGCAATCTGCTCGAGAATAGGGAACGCGTCATCATAGGGTTCAACATCCCCACTCTTAAATAGAATCTTGTTAGATAATGACACTTCAACCCAATCCGAATTTTCATTTACTGACACCAAACCATCCGTAATTAACCCCGAAAATTCAGCGGCAAAATTATCTGCAATCTCTCGCATGCCTTTGGTTCTATCTTTTATGCGCCCCTCACTTCCCCGCGGAATAGTATCAACCGCCTGAACTTTCTGCTCGCCGGCATCCTCAGTTTCTGATAAAGGAGTATGATCGCCTACCTGAATAGGCTTAATGGTTTTTTGAACAGAATTAAACGCGCCTTCGAGGGTCTGCGACAGAACTTTGTACTTACCTTCATTGACAGACGATATAGAGTACATTACAACAAAAAAAGCAAATAACAGGGTAATAAAGTCAGCATAAGAAACAAGCCAGCGCTCTTTACTATGAGAGTCATCCTCTTCTCTTTGTCGTCTCATAGTAAGCTCACTTTAGTCTTAGTGAAGGAAGCCACGAAGTTTCAACTCTATTGATCGAGGGTTTTCACCTTCAGAAATCGATACCAACCCCTCAATCATCAGTTCTCGATACAAGGATTCAAGTTTAATAACCGCTTTTAGCTTATTAGCGATAGGAAATAACAACAAGTTGGCAAATGCTACACCATAAATCGTCGCAACAAATGCAGTTGCGATTCCTGAACCCAGCGACGCAGGATCTTCAAGGTGACTCATCACATGAATCAACCCCATAACAGCACCTATAATACCAATCGTCGGAGAGTACCCCCCCATGCTTTCGTAAACTTTTGCCCCTTCAAAGTCACGGTTTTCCTTGGCAATGAGTTCCAACTCCATCACGCTTCTGATGGTATCTGGCTCTGCGCCATCAACCAGCAACTGCAAGCCTTTTTTGGCAAATATTTCGGTTTCTTTTCCGGCGACTGTTTCTAGCCCGAGTAGCCCTTCTTTTCTGGCCCGCATACTCCACTTAACTACTTTATCAACACCATCTTCCAAGCTAACGTAGGGCGGCATGAACACCCATAACAGCATGCGCCCCGCATGCTTTAAAAGCTTAAGAGATGTTTGCAGCATGATCGCCGCAAAAGTACCACCAATAACAATAATAGTAGCAGGAAGGTTAATCAACGCATCAACCGAACCGCCCTCAAGAAAGTTGCCACCAATGACTGCCCCAAAGGCTAGAATAACGCCAATAATGCTGAGCAAATCCATTACATAACTCCAGCCACAATACGGTCTGCTACATCACCAAGACTCAACACCTCATCAGCGAGCCCCGCCTTTACGACTGCCATCGGCATGCCATAGATCACACTGCTTTTTTCATCTTGCGCCCAGACGGTTGAGCCAGTCTGTTTCATAAGGCGACAGCCATCCTTTCCATCTGCCCCCATCCCGGTGAGGATAATCCCTAACGTTTTACCAGGAAAGCTTCTCGCAGCTGAACCAAATGTAACATCTACACAAGGCTTATAATGCAATCGGTCATCACCATCCAGAATCTTTACTCGCGCACTTCCCGAGCGTGACTCAATAATCATCTGTTTACCTCCAGGCGCTAACAATGCTAAGCCCGGTTGTAAAGAATCACCTTCTTCTGCCTGCTTGACATTAATTTGACACTGTCTATTTAAGCGTTCAGCAAACGCCTGTGTAAAAGACGCAGGCATATGCTGAACAAGAACAATAGGCTTTGAGAAATTAGAGGGTAACTGAGTTAATATTTTTTGCAGCGCGATAGGCCCCCCTGTTGAGGTACCGATCGCGACAAGGCTTACTTGATGAGAAATGTTGCTGCTTGAGACAGGACTCGATTTTGACTCTTTTCTTTCATTGGGACTTCTCACCTCGCCACTCTGATATTTTGACTCTTGTTTTGTACCCGGGGAAGATTTTTTTATTCGACCACTGCCTCGTTGAACAGGGCTAGCCCTGTTAATAGGTTGAGACGGCGTTTGATGAGGGGGTGATTTAAGCGATGAAGACGTTACTTTAGTTTCATCCGCCGAGGCATGAGAGGAAGTCGAATGATTTTTAGTGGTCGCCGCAACGGCCAATATACGCTGCTTAAGCACTTCTTGCATATGACTAGAGTCTCTAGCAATATCTTCGAAGTTTTTGGGTAAAAAGTCGACCGCCCCAGCCTCTAACGCATCCAGGGTGACACGCGCACCCTCATATGTAAGAGAGGAGAACATCAATACAGGTGTGGGCGCTTCTCGCATGATCTGCTTAACCGCCGCAACGCCGTTCATTACCGGCATTTCGTAATCCATTGTCACCACATCAGGCTTGAGTTTTTTCACTAACTCAAGTGCCTCCTGACCATTACTTGCAGTGCCAACAACTTTAATTGTGCTTACAGATTCAAGTATTTCACAGACACGTCGTCTGAAAAAACCTGAATCATCCACCACTAAGACGGAAACCGTCATTCATGAATCTCCAGATAGAAATGCGCCTTCAGGTAATAGAACATCTGAAGGCTCTTCTGCTCGGGCCCTACTAGCCCGGTAGGACTCCTAGCCATGTCATGCGTAACGCTGCAACAAACTAGGAATATCAAGAATCAATGCTATACGACCATCACCTGTTATTGTCGCACCCGACATACCAGGTGTACCGTGTAACATTCGTCCTAATGGCTTGATAACAACCTCTTCTTGGCCAACCAATTGGTCAACTACAAAACCAACCCGTTTAGTCCCTACCGACACAATTACGACATGGGCAGAGTCACTCTCTGGCTCATTTGCCATATCGTTGACCAACCACCGTTTAATATGGAAGAGCGGATAAACGTTATCTCTCACTACTACGCATTCTTGTCCATCGACAATATTTGTACTCGATAGGTCAAGATGGAAGATTTCCACAACACTAACTAACGGGAACGCAAACGATTGATCATCTAACAAGACCATCAGCGTAGGCATAATCGCCAACGTTAGCGGTACCTTGATAATAATATGCGAACCATTACCTTTTTCAGAATCTATTGAGATGGTACCGTTAAGCTGTGTGATTTTTGTTTTAACCACATCCATCCCGACCCCGCGCCCAGAGACGTCAGAGATTTCGGTTTTAGTAGAAAAACCAGGCGCAAAAATTAGATTAAAACACTCGGTATCTGTTAGTCGCTCTGCTGCATCCTCATCATACAACCCTTTTTCAACAGCCTTACCTCGAAGTACATTCGGGTCCATACCGGCACCATCGTCTTCAATAGAAAGCAATATATGGTCACCTTCCTGCTCGGCCGCCAAAATAACCCGCCCCGTTCGAGGCTTACCACTTGCTTCCCGAATGTCTGGAAGCTCGATACCATGATCAACTGCGTTTCTAACTAAGTGAACCAATGGATCAGATAGAGCCTCGACCAGATTTTTATCTAAGTCAGTTTCTTCGCCCTTTAAAACCAGGTTGACTTCTTTTTTCAAGTTTCTGGCGAGATCCCTAACCACTCTGGGGAATCGACCAAATACCTTCTTAATCGGTTGCATACGGGTCTGCATGACCGCAGATTGAAGATCCCCCGTTACGACATCTAAGTTAGATACCGCTTTTTGCATTGATTCATCTTCACTTTCATCGCCAAGGCGTTTAAGACGATTCCTGACCAATACCAATTCGCCAACCATATTCATAATGTCGTCAAGGCGCTTGGTATCTACCCTAACAGTGGTCTCTGTAGCGATTGACTGCTCTTTGCCTGCTGGTTTCTTTGCCGCTGCGGGTGGTTTTGGTGCTGCTGGTTTTGGTGCTGCTGGCTTTGGTGTTGCTTTAGCCTTTGGCGCCGGTTGGGGTTTGGGTGTGTTGGCAGGAGGAGTTACACTCTCTGCTGTTGGCCCCTTACCCTTTCCATGAAGGTCATCGAGAAGTTTATCAAACTCACTATCGTCAATTATGTCAGGTGACCCTGCCGCTGGTTTCGCTGCTGCCGCTGTATCACCAGATGCTGGAGTACTTGCTCCAGCAACCTCTTCCTTGAATTGACCTTTTCCGTGCAAATCATCAAGAAGTTTTTCAAACTCGTCATCAGTGATCTCTCCGGAATCTGGCTCTTTAGCCGCAGGGGCTTCAGTAACTGCTTCTACACTGCCATGCTTACCCGATCCGTGAAGGTCATCCAGAAGCTTTTCAAATTCATCATCGGTAATTTCGTCACCTGAAGCAGCGTCTTCGTTACTACTTTCGGAAGTAACCAGCGATTCTACCGCGCCTTCAGGCGCATCAAGCGCACTTAGTAACTGCTCGAATTCATCATCGGTAATGTCGCCTTTTTCTGTAGAACTATTGCCCTCTGTAGAACTAGCACCAACAGAAGAGTCACTAGGCGTTGGAGCTGTAGATGCTGAGTTATCTTCAACAACTGCAGCTTCCGGAGGTACTTCTGCCTCAGGAACAGCTAGTTTTGCCAGTGCTTCTAAAAGTGATGGGGTTGCCGGAACAATTTCTTCTCTATTTCTGCATTGCTCAAACATCTCATTAACGACGTCTAAGGTCTGCAGCACAACATCCATCAACTCTGGGTCAACCCTACGTTTACCATTACGGAGAATATCAAAAACATTCTCCGCTATATGGCAGCATTCTACTAACGCATCAAGCTGTAAAAAACCAGCTCCGCCTTTGACTGTATGAAACCCGCGAAAAATCGCGTTGAGCAAATCCGTATCATCCGGGTTTTGCTCCAAATCCACCAGTTGTTCTGACAGAAGCTCAAGAATTTCCCCTGACTCTACTAAAAAGTCTTGAAGGATCTCTTCATCCGCTTCAAACCCCATGCAAGCACTCCTCAAAAACCTAGACTGGAGAGTAAATCATCCACATCATCCTGACTCGAAACCACATCGACGCGCTCTTCAGCGTTCATTTGAGGTCCCTCACCACGTTCAATACTATTTTCTTGTTCTTGTTCTAATCCTTCGTGAACGGTACCTGTAATCTGATCTACCTTACCAGCCATAGCCACTAAGCTTACTAGGTTTTCCTCCACTTCCTGCACTAGCCCAGTCACCCTTTTAATGACTTGACCAGTAAGGTCCTGAAAATCTTGTGCCAATAAGATGTCGGACAAATTACGATAAACTTTATCCGATTGATTACTTAATTTATCAAGAAACAGGTCCATCCTTTTATACAACTGACGAAACTCTTCAGGTTTCATCTCTCGTCGGCGTAGCTTACCCCAATCCCCTTTCAGAATGTCTGCCTCTTCCTTCATCTCAGAAGCAATCGGCATACTTTCTTCTACAAGATCCAACGTTTTATTCGCCGCCTTATTTGTCATATCGACAACATAAGATAAGCGATCAGTGGCATCATCAATTTTAGACAGTTCTTCCTGGTCGGCACTTCTAGCCGTATCAATATGAAAATTTCTTATTGATTCATGAAGTGTCCGCGTTAAACGCCCCACCTCCTGATAAAGACTTTGATCTCTAGTGGCATTTAGCTCGGAAATAACTTGTAGTGCTTCGGAGATATTACCTGAGTCTACCAAGTCTTTTAGATTAGACGCCTGACTCTTTAGCTGCGTTTCAAATCCTGGAAAATCTTGCGAGTTATCTTCTTTATTTGTCATGCACTAACCTGCGCTCAAGAATCAATACGCTCGAATATCTTATCAATTTTTTCCTTTAGCACTGCAGCTGTAAAAGGCTTCACAACATAACCATTAACCCCAGCCTGAGCTGCAGCAACAATTTGATCCCTCTTCGCTTCTGCAGTTACCATCAGAACCGGCAACCCTTTCAAGCTATCATCAGCCCTCACTGCACGCAGCAAATCAATGCCAGTCATTCCTGGCATATTCCAATCAGTTACCAGAAAGTCATACTTTCCTGTCTGAAGCATCGGCAATGCAGTATTGCCATCATCCGCTTCATCTGCGTTAGTAAAGCCAAGATCCCTCAGCAGGTTCTTAATAATTCTCCTCATAGTTGAAAAATCATCAACTACTAGGATTTTCATATTTTTATCCAAGTCGACCTCCAAAATGCCGAAGCTGGAACCCTTAACAAGCCAGAACTCTATTCAGGTTCATGGTATGACTGTAAGTCTAGCTTGAGTTCGACGGGTATCCAGTTTTTTTTAAAGTTTAACGAAATAACCACAATCTTTTTTCTAAAAAATTCAAGTAGCTATACGCGTCTCAATTTCAATGCCACTCAATTAGTCTGGATCTTAAGCGCAAGGCTGCCTGACTATGTATTTGGCTAACCCTTGATTCGCTTACCGAAAGCACTGCGCCTATTTCCTTTAAGTTAAGTTCTTGATCATAGTAGAGCGAGAGTACCAAGCGCTCACGCTCTGGCAAAGAAGCGATGGCGTTAACCAACCCTTCTTTAAATGCATCATCCTGAAGTTCTGCATAGGGATTATCCACAGCTTCGGAGGTTTGATCAACGACGCTGTCGCCCCCCTCCAGTATTTCTTCGAAACTAAACAGTTTCCCACTGGCGCTATCTTTTACGCAAGAATAATACTCATCCAACTCCATATCGAGCTCAGCCGCAATTTCATGGTCTTTTGCATCACGACCTTCACGACCTTCAACGCATTTAATGGCTTCCGATATTTTCCGAGCATTTCTATGAACTGACCGGGGAACCCAGTCTCCTTTACGAATCTCATCCATCATGGCGCCACGAATCCGAATACCCGCATAGGTTTCGAATGAAGCACCTTTCGATGGTTCATATTTCTTTGAGGCTTCCAGCAGCCCCATCATACCAGACTGGATAAGGTCGTCGACCTGCACGCTTGCCGGAAGCCTTGCCATTAAGTGATACGCTATGCGCTTCACCAAGGGGGCGTGCTGTCGAACCAAGCTATCAGCCCGTTCAATATTTGAATCACTATACATCATCTGGCCGTGTACCAATGCCATAAATTAATAATTTAAGCCTGAACCAATCGCTCAACAAAAAACTCAAGATGCCCTCTAGGTGAAGAAGGAAGAGGCCAACTATCTGCTTTCTGTGCTAATGATTTGTAGGCTAATGAAGCCTTTGCGCGAGGATATGCATCTAGAACGGCTCGCTGGCGCTGCACCGACTTTTTCACTGCTTCATCGAATGGAATACTACCAACATATTGGAGTGCTACATCAAGAAATCGATCAGTTACTTTAACCAACTTAGAATATAAGTGACGCCCTTCTTGCTGGGTTTTAACCATATTGGCTAAAACCCTGAAACGGTGGACTCCATAATCTCGGTTAAGCAGTTTTATTAAAGCATAAGAATCCGTAATAGATGTCGGTTCATCAACCACTACCACCATGATTTCCTGCGCAGCCCTCAAAAAGCTAACAACGCCATCAGATATACCTGCAGCCGTATCAACTATTAGTACATCCAGGTCACCGGAAATTTCACTAAACGCATTGATTAACCCGGCATGTTCTAGCGGGCTTAATGCCACCATCTTTTGAGTACCAGATGAAGCGGGAACCACTTTGATGCCACCCGGCCCAGGCACCATAACTTCTCTTAAACCACACTCGCCAGATAGCACATCAGACAAGTTTTTATTGGACGTAATGCCCAAAAGAACATCTATATTTGCCAACCCCAAGTCAGCATCCAGCACCACAACCCTCCGCCCTAATGCTGAAAGCGCTAGTGCAAGGTTAATAGATACATTACTTTTGCCAATTCCACCCTTACCGCCGGTAACTGCAATAACCTGGACTGGATTCGAATTACTCATACAGGTGCTTTTCCCCTCTTACTACTAACAATTTTCGACTAGCACTAAATATTGCTACTAACTCATTACCACAAGCCCATCACACCTAAACGGAAGAGACTTTTAAAGTGGGTGGTATAGCATTTCGGTCAAAAAACAGACTATCGGTTTACGTAGCTAACTGCAAAACAACTAAACTTTTCATTAGTTTAGCAGAGGATACGGGTTTATGTTCTAAATTTCAGGCAGTGTGACCAAAATACATCGAAGTCAACTCATTCGCCCGGCCCGTATTATGTATCCGCCCCTGCGTATGAGACAACAATTCTGCTTCAAACTTTTCCTGTTCTTTAAATAAACTAACACCTCTACTCACAATTGAGTGAGCTTTCGCCAGATGAATATCGTCAGGTATTTTCTGACCATCCGTTACGTAGGCAACGGATAAACCACTTAGATACAGAAAGCTAATAACCTCACCTAAACTTACAGCTTCATCCAGTTTTGTCACTAAACACCCTGCTAAGCCAACCATTTTATAGTAGTGATAAGTAGATTTCATGATTTGGGTTTGAGTAATCGCTGAAAGCACTAAATAGTTTTTAATAGGGAACTTCGAATCACGAATTTCGTGCAACTGTTCAGCCCAGTCGGGGTCTTGATGATTGAGGCCAGCCGTATCGATAAGCACCAATTTTTTATCCTGCAACGACTCAATAACATCATCCAATGAATTGTGTTCATCCACAATTCTCACAGGAATATTCAGAATACGACCAAACACCATTAGCTGTTCATGTGCTGCTATACGGTATCGATCTGTTGTTATCAGTGCTATTGAATCTGGGCCATGTTCCAACACATAGCGTGCCGCCATTTTACCAATAGTGGTTGTTTTGCCTGCCCCTGTTTGACCGACCAAAGCATAGATTCCACCACGATTGATCAACTCATCATCTTCTACCGCCAATACATGGGATAATTCTGCCAATACTCTATTCCAGGCCAGACTAATATCTGCCCCCTCTTTTATTCCAGGCAACAAAGCATCAATCAGTGACTTTTCAATACCCATCCGACTCAATCTATCTTCAATATTTGATTTAACGATCGAAGCCGCCGTCTCAATTTCCTTACGAGCCTCATCATTACTCTTAAGCTGTTGATTAAGCATATCTTTAAGGTGGTGAAGCTCTGCCCTCATTGACTCTAACTCTGAAGCAGGTGCCACGTCTGAGCTATTTTCTACACGTTGCTGCGATACAACTGACTGACCCGACTCATCAGTATTGATTCGACGACTCCTAACGTCGCTGATTTTTTCTCGTGCCCTTTCCATTTCTTCTTGCAAACGGACATGCCTTTCTGCTTGCATTCGGCCAATCTGCGTTGGTGAGGGAGTCTTATCTTGAGCGCTTACCGTCTCAACCTGACTCATAGCAAGCTGTTCGTCGTAATCCAAAGCGGTAACAATTTCTACTCCGCCGCCAACTTTCTGATTAGATAGAATAACCGCGTCGGCACCCATTTCTTCGCGAACCATACGTAAGGCTTCTTGCATGGTAGCGGCAAAAAAACGTTTTACTTTCATGGCGGTTCTCCTGAATGCTTACGTCACCTGGCTAAAACCAAATAACAACTAGTCAATTATCTTATTAATTGACGGATATCGAAAACTTGATAGTTAACCGTCAAATTACTGGCCTACCGTTGCGACAATGGTGATCTGTTTGTTATCAGGCACTTCCTGATACGACAGCACGTGCAAACGCTCTATACCAAACCTTACAAACTTTGCCAATACAGGTCTTAGTGGGGCTGAGACCAGCAGTATCGGTGGTTTCCCCATCACCTCTTGTCGCTGAGCAGCATCATTTAGTGACCGCTGCAGCTTTTCAATCATTCTAGGCTCGAGGACCAACCCTACATCATCGCCTGCGCCAACTTTTTGTGCTTGCTGTACAGACTTAAGCAATAGTTGTTCCAATTCAGGATCTAGTGTAATGACCGGAATCTCACCCTCCGCACCACAAATATTTTGTACGATAAGGCGCTTCAGGGACTGCCTTGCTGCAGCAACCAACATCACAGGGTCTTGAGTTTTTGGCGTTACATTAACAACAGCCTCGGCAATGCTTCTCATATCTCTAATTGGCACATTTTCTATTAACAAACTTTGTAGAATCTTGAGCAACAAGCTCACCGAAAGTGTTGCAGGCACTAGCTCTTCCCCAAGCTTAGGGGATGCCTTTACCAGCTGCTCCAACCATTGCTGAACTTCTTCGTGCCCTATAAGTTCATGCGCATGCTTTTGCAAAATTTGATTAAGGTGAGTAGCGACAACCGTGCTGGCATCGACAACGGTATACCCGAGAGTCTGAGCATGATCCTTCTGGCTTGGCTCTATCCAAACTGCATCCAACCCAAACGCAGGGTCCTTACCTTCTATACCTTCCAGCTTGCCAAATACCTGACCAGGGTTGATCGCCAACTCTCGATCAGGGTGAATTTCTGCCTCAGCTAAATTCACACCCATCAACGTAATACGATAAACATTAGGCATTAAGTCAAGATTGTCTCTAATATGTACAGAGGGCATTAAGAAGCCTAACTCTTGAGATAGCTTTTTCCTGACGCCTTTTATCCTCCCCAACAGTTGACCGCCCTGGGATTTATCCACCAATGGAATAAGGCGATATCCCACCTCAAGACCAACGACATCAACGGTAAGCACATCATCCCAGCCCAACTCTTTAGTCTCGCCAGACGGTGCAACTTGAGCGCCACCTCCAGGAACTGGTGATGGTGCGACCCCTCCAGCAGTGCCGCCACCTGGCACACCTGGCTTGACCACACCCTCATCAACTTGACCACGATTTTTTCGATACCAAATATAATAAGCAGCGGCAGCTGCCATCGCCCCCAAACCCAAGAACGCAAAATGAGGCATGCCTGGAATTGCCCCCATAATAATCAAGATCCCTGCGGCGACGGCCATCGACCGAGGTGACGAGAACATTTGATTATACATTTGATCAGACATATCCTGAGTAGTACTGACGCGTGTCACCATAATGGCCGCTGCGGTTGACAATAGTAGAGACGGGATCTGTGCGACTAAACCATCACCAATGGTTAATAATGAGTATTTTTCCATCGCATCACTGAACGCCAGGTCATGCTGAACCATACCGATCGTTAAGCCGCCAATAATATTAATCACCAATATCATTAAACCCGCAACGGCATCACCACGAACAAACTTGCTGGCACCATCCATCGAGCCATAAAAATCTGCCTCTTGTGCAATATCTTCTCGTCGAGCTTTTGCATCTTCCTGACCGATGAGGCCGGCGTTAAGATCAGCATCTATTGCCATTTGCTTACCTGGCATTGCATCCAGAGTAAAACGTGCGCTCACCTCAGACACTCTGCCCGCACCTTTCGTCACAACGGCGAAGTTAATAATCATCAAAATCGCAAAAACAACCAAGCCGACGGCGTAGTTCCCACCAATAACCACCTCACCGAACGCCTCAATAACCTTACCTGCTGAGTCCCCTCCTTCATGCCCATACAACAATACAACACGTGTTGATGCCACATTCAGCGCTAACCTGAGCAATGTCGCCACTAGCAATATAGTCGGAAAGATAGCAAAGTCGACTGGACGCATTGCATACACACACACCAGCAGAACTACGATCGCCAGCGCTATATTGAATGTAAAAAGTAGATCGAGTAAAAATGGAGGCATGGGTAAAACCATCATCCCCAAGATAACTAGCAACAACAACGGTATGCCAAGGTTACCCTGCGTGAGGCTTTTAAGGTTCTGTAAGCTAAAGGCTTGTTCCATACTTATTCCGGTCAAGAGATAAACGCAAACTGCCGTTTTTTTGACATAGTTTATTGGATTAGTATGTAACTAGCAGGAACTGTACCTACTTTACGGTTTACCGTATATTGATATGACTCAGTGATGAGGAGTGGCTTGGAGAAACGATGATTAATCGTGTTTCAAGTCATTTGGAATAGGCAAGTCAGGCATCTGAGGTTTAGGGTTAGCCCCCGCGCGAAAGCGGCGTAACTGAAAAATATAGGCCAAAATTTGCGCTATTGCCACATAGAGCCCACTAGGGATTTCATCACCCACTTCTGAATTATAGTAAATGGAACGAGCTAAAGGCGGTGCCTGTACAATCTCAACCTTATGCTCATTGGCAATCTCTCGAATTTTTAGAGCAAGTTCATCTCCCCCTTTTGCGAGCACCACTGGCGCGACCATCGTATCACCATCGTATTTCAACGCGACCGAGAAATGAGTTGGGTTAGTAATCACCACATCAGCCTGCGGAACATCTTGCATCATTCGGCGCTGAGCCATCTCCATCTGTAACTGACGGATTTTCTGCTTAACTTCAGGCTTACCTTCTGTATCTTTATATTCGTCCTTAACTTCTTGTTTGGTCATTTTCAATTTTTTCTTATGATCGTATATTTGAAAAGGTACATCGACGATAGCGATTACAACCATCGAACAAGCCAACCAAAATACAATCCATGCCAAGATATCAACCGCATGCCCCATTGCCGGAATAACAGGTTCAGCCCCGACTGCTAATAACTCTGCTGTATGAGCATCAAGCATCAACAGCGCAACCGTAACAACGACAGTGACTTTAGCAATACCTTTAAACAACTCTACAAGAGACTTTAGCGCAAACATTCGCTTAACCCCCTCAACTGGATTAAGTCGACTAAACTTCGGCGCAAGTGCTTTGGTAGAGAACAACCACCCCCCTAGACTAACAGGCCCCACAATAGAAGCCACTAACAAAACCCCCAAGAAAGGTGCAATGGCCCATGCGACTTCCACAAAACTGTGCCCTAAAAATAACCCCATTTGATGAATATCAAACAGCACCTCTCTGGGGAACGAAAAACTATGCTGCATAACACTCTTTAATGCCAACCCTAAGTGGTCACCGAACATTAAAAGACCGGCGGCGCCCCCGATAAGTATCGCCATAGTATTAAGCTCTTTGGACCGAGGAATTTGCCCTTCGTCGCGTGATTTTTCCAACCTCTTGGCGGTGGGTTCCTCACTTTTGTCAGCACTACTGTCTTGACCTTCAGCCACACTAAACCCCTAAAATCTTTCTTAGAAATTCAAAGACATCACCACTAAAGCGGTGAAACTGAGGCATAAAGCCCACAAAACCAATCCAGATAATCAACATTCCAAACAGCTGAGAGATTGGAAAACCTAGTGCAAAAACGTTCATTTGAGGGGACGCTCTAGACATTATGCCAAATGATATATTGACGACCAATACTGACGTAATAACAGGTAAAGCAACCAATAGAGCTGATGCAAACATCCAGGATATGCGATGAATCATCTGCCACAAAATCTCAGGTGTAAAGCCGTTCGCTGTAAATAAGGCCCCAGAAATAGGCCAGACTCTAAAACTCTCCAAAAACACTTCAATCATGACTAAATGGCCATTGGTAGCCAAAAATAGAAGCGTCACGCAAATTAGAAATATCTGAGAAAGTACAGGCACCGAGACGCCGTTGGTAGGGTCAACCATGGATGCAAACCCAAGCCCCATTTGCATAGCAACTATTTGACCTGCTACGACAAAAAGCTGAGTAAACAGTACGAACATAAATCCCATCGTACTGCCAATAAATAGTTGCTGAACTAATACCCCTATTGATGATAGTGACAATGGATCAATAACCGGAATAACATCTATAAGCGGCGCAACCAGAATAGTTGTCATCAACGCTAATCCCAACCTTATCCTAGCTGGCACCAACTGAGTACCAATAATCGGTATAATCATGAAAAAACTAGCAATTCTAAATAACGGCCACAGATGCCCTGCTATCCAGTTATAGATCATTTGTTCAGTGAATTGCACTTAACACCTGCCTAACCAATTAGCATGGGAATATTGGTTACCAATCGCTCAAAGTATTCTAGCAAGCGCTGAACCATCCAAGGCCCCATAACAATAACAACCGTCAATGTGACCAATAAACGAGGTAAAAAACTTAAAGTTTGTTCGTTTATTTGAGTAGCCGCCTGAAATACACTGACCATCAAGCCGACAATCAAGCTTGGAGTAATAATGACGGTCACCATCAACAATATTAGATACAGCGCCTCTCGAACAATCTCTACCGCTACTTCTGGTGTCATGTTATTACCTCTTAATAACCGCGCGCCCTAAATCCCAAAACTGGCGGCCAATGTACCAATAATCAACGCCCAACCATCAACCAGTACGAATAACATAATTTTGAATGGCAACGAAATGATCATGGGCGATAACATCATCATCCCCATTGCCATCAACACACTCGCCACAACCATATCGATAATCAAGAACGGTATAAACAAAATAAACCCTATCTGAAATGCTGTCTTTAGCTCACTAGTCACAAACGCTGGCATCAATACCCAAAACGAAACATCCTCAAGTGTCTGATACTCTTTCCCCGAAATTCGAACAAATAGATTTAAGTCATCTTCACGGGTTTGAGCCAACATAAAATTTCTAAAGGGAATGCTCGCCTTTTCCAATGCCTCTGTTGGTGCAAGAGTCTCATCTAGATACGGCTGAATAGCGGTTCGATTAGCCTCTTCTAGAACGGGTGTCATAATAAATATAGTCAAAAACAACGATAAACCGATCAGTATCTGATTTGATGGTGTCTGCTGAAGGCCCATTGCTTGACGTAAAATCGAGAACGAAATAATAATTCGCGTAAATGATGTCATCATCATTAGTGCGGCAGGCAAGAACGTTAAAGCGGTCATTAACGCGAGTATCTGAATGGTAACCGTATATTGCTGACCACCACTCTCATCGGTCACTAACGTGAGTGCAGGGACCCCCGCTGGCTCAGCCACAACCGAGAAAGAAAAGCCAGCCAATAAGGCGAAGAAAAACGCGCCGCTAACCTTTTTGACCAAAGACCTAATCTTACGTGCCTTTACTAAGTATAGCCTGCAGACGACTGGAGAAATCAACAGCTGTTTTATCATTTTTATTAACGACCGATTCTTCGAATGAATGTAGTAAATTAATATTGTGCTGGGTTATTCCCACTAAAAGCTGTTTATCAGCCACCTCAATCAGTGCGATACGCTCTTTGGCACCTACTGGGATAGCAGATATAATTCGCATCTGCTGCTGATTCGAAACAGCCAACCCAGTAAACCGTTTAACGAACCAGGCAATGGCAAAGATGAGAGCCACTACCGCGATTAACCCTAATATAGCTTTCAACCAATCAGCAGAGTTAACCCCCGGTGCGGAAGCTAAGTTAGTGCCGCCTGCGGTGACTAGCAGTCTTTTGTTGTCAGCCACCGTGTTTTTCACGTTAAATTCTGACTCGGTTTGGCTATCTGCTATTTGTTTCTCAACCGATGCGCTTTTACCAACCGACGTACTTTCATCAACGGGTGCAGCCATCGGGTCTTCAGCTAATGCCGAATTCCCGATGCAGAATAGAATAACCACAACGGTTATACGCGCCAACACGGATAGGTCATTGCGTGCACCCAATCGGCTCTTGCTTTTAATACGATAGTTCATACAGGTTATTTCAATCGTTTAATACGCTCAGAAGGGCTCACGACATCCGTTAAACGAATACCAAATTTTTCATTCACCATAACTACTTCGCCATGAGCAATCAACGTACCATTAACCAACACATCCAAAGGCTCTCCAGCCAAACGGTCAAGCTCTACCACTGACCCCTGATTAAGCTGCAACAAGTTTCGAATCGGGATTTGTGTGCTTCCGACCTCCATTGAGATCATCACCGGAATATCTAGAATTACATCAAGGTCAGGGTTTACGCCTGAATCCCCCGCCTGCACAGGTGTACTTTCAAAGGCTTCCAGTGGAGCCGCTTGAACATCCAAATCAGCTTCATCACCGTCTCCGGTAGCTTCGGCTTCAGCCATAGCGGCAGCCCACTCATCGTCAACACTATTTTCATCATCACCCGACTCAGCCATAGCGGCGCCCCACTCATCGGCTAATTTTTGATCGTCACTAGTGCCTTCGCTATCCTCAGGTACTTCATTTTCACTCATCGCTTGTTTCACTCCCGGCTTTACTCAAGAAAGATTCCTGGCGGCCAATTCTATTTTCAACTTTAAGCGCTAAACTAGAACCTAATTGCCCTACTTTAGCTTTAAACATTGGAATTTTGTTTGCAGTCATCGTGACCACTTCAGGAATATCAACAGGAATAACATCCCCTGCCTGTAAGCTGGATATGTCCCTCAAAGAGACCTGTTTTTCAACCAAAGTGGCATTAATAGGCACTTCAGCGTCAAGAATATCCTGCTGAAGTGCTTTAACCCAGCGTTCATCAACATCATCAATATCACTTTGCACACCAGCATCCAGAACCTCTCGAATAGGTTCTATCATCGAATAAGGAACGGCAACATGTAAGTCACCACCACCACCATCCAATTCAATATGAAAAGTACTAACCACCACGACTTCACTCGGACTTACAATATTGGCCATAGAAGGATTTACTTCTGAGTTGACGTACTCAAAGTCAACTTTCATGACCGCATTCCAAGCTTCTTTCATATCGATAAAAACTTGCTCCAACACCATCTGAACAACACGAATTTCGGTTGGGGTAAACTCACGACCTTCGATTTTTGCATGCCGTCCATCACCACCAAAAAAATTATCAACAAGCTTAAAAACAAGTTTCGCATCAAAAATAAACAACGACGTGCCTCGTAGCGGTCTAATTTTAACGAGGTTCAAACTAGTGGGAACATAGAGCGTATGGATGTATTCGCCAAATTTTAGGATCTGAATACCGCCCGTTGCGACATCTGCATTTCGGCGTAATAGGTTAAACAAGCTGATACGGGTGTATCTGGAAAATCGTTCATTGATCATCTCAAGCGTCGGCATTCGCCCACGGACGATCCGGTCTTGACTGGCAAGGTCATAACTTCTGACCCCTTCTGCATCAAGATCATCATCGGTATCAATGTCACCATCATCGACACCATGTAAGAGCGCATCAATTTCGTCTTGTGATAGTAAATCTTGCACGTGCTTTCCCGCTATTGCATGACAAAGTTGGTAAATAACACTTGTTCAATCGACGAACCACTCGCTTCTTTCTCAAGTATTTCATTAATCAGAGTCAGCGACTCAGCCCTCAATGCGGCTTTGCCCTCGCCAGTTTGTAACCCTTCAAAGTCCTGACTACTAAACAGCATGATAAGCTTGTTTCGAATCAGAGGCATATGCAATTCCATTGCATCCAAGGACGTCTGTGCGCGGCTTTGCGCTGAAACAAACACCTGCATATAGCGCTGCCTTCCTGCGACATCATAGGTGACAACAAAAGGAGGCTTAATATCTAGATAAACGGCAGGCATTTTAACCTCTTCGACGGGTACCTGCTCATCCGCATCACCTGAGCCGGAATCATCACCGCTCAGAAAGAAAAGTGTAGCACCAATGGAGAGGCCAATTGAAAGTATCACCACTATCGCGATGATAATGATTAACTTCTTACTAGACTTACCACCCTGCTCTTCTTGGTTTTCGTCTTTCTTGTCGTCTGCTGCCATGTCAAATTCTCGTCATTAATACCACTGACACCTCTCATGCTTAGAATAAGAGCAATCCTTGTGCCAATAAATTTCAGCTATTCAATCAGTTATAACCTATTTCTAATATTCATTGTAGCCTATTAAGCTAGGAGATAAATCTGATTACCAAGAAGAAGCCTAGTTTTATCACGTGGATACCGCAAAAACACTCATGATAACAGCGCATTTTTTATAAAGGTGATGGGCTTTCTGAGTACGATGAGGGTAACAGTCACCCGCCATGCAGCTCGTTAAGCGGCAAGCGAATGACTGAAGTCTATTTGAATAATATATAACAAGATAAACAACAGCTAGTGAAGCTAAGCATAATAATCAACTAAGTTATTTAAAGTAATCGAGTCTGTAATATTTCGTGCGTCGTCCAGACCTGAGAGTTCGTCATCCCCTTCACCTGATTGACCTGCAACATCACCATCATGCTCATCGTCGGGCTGATGCTGTGATGATTGATCCGACACATCAACATGCGCCAAATCGACACCATTTTCACTCATCATCTCGCGAAGCCTGTTGACATTCAGTTCCAGTAACTCGCGAACCCCCTGATGCTGACTATTAAAGGTTACGGTTGCCTGATCATTTTGAACATTGATCTTAACTTCCATCGGGCCGAGATCTTGAGGGTTTAGGTGAATCTCGGCAAACTGTATCTTCTGATTAGCTAACCAGACTATCTTATCGTTCACCTTGTCTGCCCATGCGCCTGGCGAGACGGGTAGCTCAACTGATGTGGTATAGGTTTTTAAGCTAGACTGACTTTCTTTTAGCTGAACATCGTTAAACCTAAATACTTCTCTGATCGTTCCTTCACTATCCGTATCAACATCTACTTCTAATTCAGCGAGTGTTTCTACCCCTTTCTCTAATGACAATTTCATTTGCTCTAACGTCATTAGTTTTTCGAGGGGCTGGCCCAGTAGAGCATCTTCGCTAACGGCATTTACGCTATTGGCCGCTATAGTATTTAACGACCCGGCAAGCGTACCTGGCGAACTATATGCTAATTGAGAAGTACCCTCCTCAGCCAATACACCCAGCGAACGTAATATACCGGCCTCGTCCTCAAGCGCCATAGTCTCACCCAGAGCTTCACCAGAAGGGGTTAGCCCTACTACTCTATCGATCGCCTCTAATGAGTTTTGAGCTCCAGAAGCAATCGTTTTGTCTATAGATATGCCAAGTTCAGCAAAACTTAACGGGTCTGACAAATCTTCCAGACGATTAACATCTTCGGCATCAACACCCTGTACATTAACTTCTTCTTCATTTGCTGCAACTTGTGCAGGCAATTCCTCGCCGCTTACAGAACCTTCAGAGGTAACCGTTGCCGCCTCTGCACTGTTAGACGTATCATTTTGTTGAATCGCTTTATCGCTTGAATTCTTACTGGACAACTCTTTGTCCTTAGAATTATTTTCTTGTTTATTCAATTCATTTTTGAATTTATCAGCACCAACATCACTAGCCGACGTCTTTGCCGAAGATTTACTGGTTGAATTGCTTGTTAAATCAAGAGATACCGGTAATGGGTTCATAAGCTGCTCTGTAATAAACAATTGCTCAACATATTCAATTTAGCCCCAAACCAACGCTATGAAGAACGTCAGTATGAAAAACACTAGCATGAAAATTAGTGGTTAATCGTTGCTAATCACTCTGCATGTTTAACCATTAATAGTGCTACATGCATATTCTTATAATAGTAACTAGCAAAATGCAGACCAGCATTGCGAAGAAGGGGGGATTTGAAAAGTAAGGGCTAGGACAATTGTTCTTTTAGCAGTTTAGTAACCTCATAAAACGCCTGATCAATGGACGCAACTAGGTCATCAATACCTTCAAGCTCTCCTTTTCTGCCTTTCTGCTCTGCATCCTTACATAGTTCAGCGAGAACGGGCACCCCGATGTTGGTACAGCTCCCTTTAAAGCTATGAGCTGCACGAGAAAGCGCTTCTGAATCACCCTCCTTTGCCGCCTCCCTGATCTGAACAACCCGTTCAGCCGAATCATCTAAAAAAGTCTCCAACAGGGTATCAAACTCCTCTTCCATAACCTCTTTAAGCTCAGCTAATGCTGATAAATCAATATGCTCAATTTTATCACTCATAGATCAACCTATCCTAGGTAGCCTGTTTATTTGGATTAACATTATCAAATTACAACGCCTCAATCACCTATAAGGTGGATTCAATTGAAAACGCTATTGCTTTTCTGGCTGCCAGGCAAACTCAGCTTCTACGGTATTCCCCGTACCGACGTATTCGAAGTGCCTACAAAGCGTGGTTAACAGTGGTATGCCGCGCCCAGAATAACGATTATTATTCATTTTCGCTTGCTTAAAGTTACTATAATCAAACCCATCACCACTATCTACAACCTTAATACTCAATAACCCACCTAGCCCTTCTGGCAAGTGATCGATTGAAATTCGAACCCATTGCTTTTCAAGCTGTTCCAGACGCTGAGCTCGCAATGCGTAGTACTTCGTAAAACCTTCTGGAGATGACTTTAACCCGGAGTCAAGCCTCAACACACCATGCTCAAGCGCATTTGAAGTCAATTCCGCTAAAATGGTATAGACCTGTCCACTGAACAAACGCAAACCGGGTACTTCCATAATAATATGCAATAACAGAGGAAGCGGGTTAAAGTCTTTAAGCGTCTGCCCCCTTAACTCATAACATAACGCCCAATTAACCGGCCCAATTAACGCACTTTTGGCGAGATGGCCACCGCTACCCATACCCACCTCATCTTCACTTACCATTTCGACTTCAACCATCGTCAGGTCGTCGTCCCGTTCACCTTCACCTATAAAGTTATGGACTTCTTGCTTAATACTTGAAAACAACTTTGAAGATATTTTCTGATCGTCATAAACCTGATACAAACGATCCTCTCCGAACATCTCTCCATTGACGTTTCGAGCCTCAATAATCCCGTCAGACCACATAAAGAACCGATCTCCGGGGGACATTTCATATTTATAGGTTTCTGTCGTGAAACGATTTGCAGCTAAAACACCCAATGGAAGATGATTAGACTGTATTTTTATAAGTTCTCCATCTGCTCTATAAAGAACCGCTTCTGGTAGGCCTCCAATCCAGACTTCAACATCACCTCTGGCAAAACTCATATCAATCATACAAGCACAGCAAAAGAAACCAACCGGCAATATCTGTTTTAGCTTTTGGTTTACCTCCCGCAGCACATCCGTCATGGCAAAACCCTTATTCGTCATGCCATAAAAGATCTCAGCTATAGGCATCGCACCAATAGCCGCAGGAAGTCCGTGGCCGGTGAAGTCACCTAGAAATACATGCATGCCGCCAGACGGCTTTTGACATGCCAGCAATACGTCACCGTTAAATACAGAAAGAGGTGAAAGTAAGTGTTTAATGTTTTTTGCATTGAGACAGCCCAGATGAGCCACATTGTCGAAAACCGTTTTGGCTACTTGTTGCTCCTGCAGCAAGTGATCGTTATTTTCGGCAATCTGATCACGCTGAGATTGCAGCGTTCTATGCATAACCCTCATACGGTTGAAGGCATTTATTTTAGCTTGAAGAATAATACGGTTGTAAGGCTTAGATAAGAAGTCATCACCGCCCGCATCAAGACATTTAGCCAATGATTCAGCATCTGTAAGCGAGGTGAGAAATATAATCGGAACAAGTTCTTCGCCGGCTAATTGTTTGATTAATCTTGCTGCTTCAAAGCCATCCATTCTCGGCATGAGAGCATCCATTAATACAATTTTAGGTACCGTCGTTTTAAATTTTTCTATTGCATCGACACCATCTCTGGCGGTCACCACTTCATGACCCTGCTTGCGCACAATAGCCTGTAAGATCATACGATCTGAGTCGTTATCATCCGCAATCAGAATTTTAAGCGGTTCTGAGTCCATCAGCCCCCCTATAGAAGCCTTTATTAATGTATTCGCCAGGTCTTCCTACTGAATAACGAATAATTGCTCGAAGTTTGAAATCGTCAGGATTTTCTTCACATCACTATTACAGTTACTAATCGATACATTTGCATGGTCACCACCTGCAAAATCTCTTAACAATAGCAACATACCCAGCGCTGAGCTGTCTAGATAGGTCGTATCTTTCATATCAATAAGATACTCTTTAACACTATCATTGTTTTCGTAAGAGTCCCTAAACTCCTGGTGCGAACTAAAGTCAAAACGACCCTGAATCCTTATAGTCAATACACTACCGTCCGCTGACTTGCTCGTTGTAATAGACATCTCGCCCCCTGATCAATAAAGCGCTGCTTCAATGCAGCAATGAAAAACCGTTTATACTGAAATTTTCGTTAATTTGCTACACCAGAATAACAAAACCACCAATATTAATAATTCAAACTAACCTTTAAAAAATCAATAACTAAGAGAAATAATAAACACTAAATACAAAAAAGGTAAATTATATATTGTATCTAAATGAAAAATTAACGATTACTGCAGTAACTCAGAGCTTTAGAGAAGATTTTTTCTAATGGCAATACATCCACTGCGGCTCCAATAGCAACTGCGGCTCTGGGCATACCCCAGACGACACTCGTCTCTTGATCTTGCACAATGGTATTACACCCTGCTTCTCTCATTCTCAAAAGCCCATCAGCACCATCCTTACCCATACCCGTCAGTAAAATACCAACTGCCTTGGTCGCGGCAGAACCCAGTACAGAATCAAACATCACATCTACTGCTGGGCGATGCCTATTTACTGGCTCCGACTGATCTAACTGAGTGTAATAAGCGCTCCCCTTTTTAACTATTTTGAGATGGTAGTCTCCTGGTGCCAAATAAGCACAGCCACTCTCAAGTTTCATATCATCTTTAGCTTCAAAGACTGAAATATCGCAGAGGCGATTCATTCGGTCAGCATACGTAGCACTAAAGACAGGGGGTATATGCTGTGACAATACAAGAGGAGGACAATTAACGGGCATTCCCAGCAACACCTCTTTAATAGCCTCAGTACCACCGGTAGATGCCCCTATGGCGATAATACGCCCTGGGGTAAAACCGTAGGGGGCTGCCTTTTCGCGAGCAATAGGAATATTAGCCCGCGCGTTTTGCATTCTTTCTAATGTGTATATGTTAGCTGATGCTGCCACTCTTACTTTCTCAATAATATCTAGCGCGTATTCCTGTAAACCATGTATTTGATCAGTCTTAGGCTTTGGCAGATAATCTACGGCACCCAAGTCTAATGCCTCTAGGGTCGCAGGAGCCCCTTTTTCAGTTAACGTTGATATCATCACCACAGGCATCGGTCGCAGTTTCATCAGATTTCGAAGAAATGATATACCGTCCATTTTTGGCATTTCAATATCCAACGTTAATACATCAGGGTTAAGCTGCTTAATTTTGTCACGGGCGTCATAAGGATCTACCGCTACACCGACCACTTCCATATCATCGGCAGAATTAATAATCTGACTCAATAGTTGACGAATCAGTTGTGAGTCATCAACAATCAACACTTTTACTTTACTCACCGACTACCTCCAACTAAACGATCAGACGCCAAACAACCCGTAACAGCGTAACGCCAATCATTAAAACAATTCAATTTCACCCGACTTAGGCTGTTTATTAATATCTTCAATATAGGCTTTCTCACGCTGTATAACCGTATCATTTCTGGTTTGTTTCAGCTTTCGAACTTTGACGGCGCCAGTGTCTGGAAAATAAAGTACCTTTCTCGGGAATTGATCCCCCACATCTGATGCCACAATTTGTAACCCTTCATCGGCCAAATAGGTTTTAACAAACTCAATATTACGCGAACCAATACTGGTCATGTTTGATAAAACATTCCCCCCACCAAATACCTTTATTTCGAGATTTTTACGCTCACCTCCCGCCTTAAGGATTTCATTGATGAGAAATTCCATTGCCCAGTTACCATAACGAGAGGCAGAACTAATATCACTAGATCCCCACTGTGCGGATGAGTGCTCACCCTGAACCGGTAACATAAAGTGATTCATACCGCCTATTCCATGCACTCGGTCCCTAATACACGCCGAGACACAAGATCCCAATACCGTCACTATCATCTCGCCATGTAGGCTGACATAGAACTCTCCCGGCATAATTTTGGCAGCAGCCAAGTTCATCCGTTTATCCCAGTACCTGTTGATATGTTCAAAGCCAGGCAGGGCCCCAGGTATCTGAACTCTGTTATTCATGCTCGTCATTACTAACCTAATGATTCTTGACTATGTGTTTGTCATAACAAACATTATTTAATTTTTCGGTAAACAGTTTTCCCTAATGATTCGAAACGATCAGTGACCTTATGCAACGATTCAGAATGCCCGATAAAAAGATACCCACCGTCAGCCAGAATATCGGCATAGCGATCGAACAACTCTCGCTGAGTATCCTTATTAAAATAAATCACAACATTACGACAAAATATAATGTCGAACGACCCTTTCATAGGCCAGCCTTCTAATAAATTAAGGCGTTTGAAGTGCAGACACTGCTGAAGCGTTGGCTTAACTTTAACAATCTCAGGGTTATGACTATCTTTGTAGAACCATTTTTTTCGGCTCTGCTCCGTTAAGGTGTCAATTCTCGCTATATCATAAACGCCTTCTAGGCCATGATTTAGAACATTTGAGTCAAGATCGGTAGCCAAAATCTTACAGTCCCACCGAGCCATATCCATCACCTCATTGATGGTAATGGAAAGACTATATGGCTCTTCTCCGGTTGAACAACCAGCAGACCAAACTCTCAAGCGTTTATTATGATTATTCTTACGCTGAATATCTGGGAGTACAATCTCTCGTAAGTAATCGAAGTGATGAGACTCACGAAAGAACGAAGTGAGGTTTGTGGTTATAGCATTAATAAAAAAACTAATTTCGGGAGATGACGGGGCGGAAATCAACTCACAATACTGGTCGAAATCCACTATGCCTAGCGCGCGTGTTCGCCGAGCTAATCGCCCATAAACCATATCTCGCTTATGGGCACCTAAAACAATCCCCGTATAGTTATGCGCTAGCTCGCTAATGACCTCAAAGTTTGCAGCGGTCATTGGAAACTCACGCGCTTCTGTCGGCCGTCTCGACGAATTATTAATATCTGTTTTTTTGGTAGTGTCTATCACGTTAGTCAAAATACTCTCGATCTTATTAAGTCTGGTCTATTTTTGTTACACGCGCCAATTGAAACCGTTACTTAGCGAGCGCCCGACTCATTTCACTTAGATCAACGTCATCAGGAGCACTTAAGAGTTTATTAATATCAAGCAGTATCACCATTTTACTCTCACTACTACCCAACCCTTTAACAAACGCCGTATTTTTGTTCTCGGCTAATTCCGGAGCGGGATGTATATCTGCTTTCGAGAAATTACTCACATCAGATACCGCGTCCACCACAACCCCCATGATTTTTTCGCTATTTCCAGCTTTAACTTTAACTACAATAACCACCGTCACTGGACTATATTCGAATTGATTAATGCCAAAACGAAGGCGAAGATCGGTAATCGGCACCACCGTTCCCCGAAGATTGATAACCCCTTTTAAGTAGGCGGGTGCGTTGGGGATTTCAGTCGCTGGCTCCCAGCCTCGTATCTCCTGCACCGAAAGAATATCAACACCATACTCTTCGTTATCGATAAAAAAGGTTAGGTATTGCTCAGAAGGCTCATGGGCTATAGCATCGCTAATATCATCATTGATACTGTCTATAGTAACGTTATCATTTTGTTTTTCAGCCATTCAATTCGCACCTAACCAATGCTATTTTTAGCGGTTTCTTCAAACGATCATCATGCGGCACAGTCATCACCGCTACTCACTGCTTTGTATTCATATCGCTGCACACCGGCAAGCTTTATCAAACCTGCAATATCCAGAATTAGAGACACCGTCCCATCACCCAGAATGGTCGCACCAGAAACACCATCAACCTTTTTATAGTTTTCTTCCAGGCTTTTGATGACCACCTGTTGTTGTGCTTCCAGATCGTCAATAAGAATGGCCACCTTCATATTGTCGCCCTCTACGACCACCAACAAACCGTCATCCATGTCTTTTGCATCTGACGCAATATTAAAGATTGATGAAAGCTGAATAATGGGTACGTATTCATCACGCAAACGCAGTAGGTCACAGCCGCCGACCACCCGGTGCAACATTCCCTGAAATGACTGAATCGACTCAACGATTGAAATAAGCGGCAGTATATAGATGTGTTTACCCACTCGGATCAACTGGCCGTCGAGGATAGCCAATGTAAGAGGCAGGCGAATAGTGAATACACTTCCTTCACCTTCGCTCGATTCAACCTCTACCGACCCGTTGAGTTCATTAATATTTCGACGAACCACATCCATACCAACACCTCTGCCAGAGATATCAGATATTTGATCAGCCGTAGAAAATCCGGGCCTAAAAATGAGGTCGTGAATTTGATCATCTGACAGCATATCACCTTCAGCGACAAGGCCATTTTGCTGCGCTTTTTCAAGAATTCTGGGCTTATTAAGACCCGCACCATCATCAATAATCTGAATAACAATATTGCCGCTCTGATGAAAGGCATTTAGTGTAATAGTACCGGTTTCGGGCTTTCCGGCATTAATACGTTGTTCTGGTGTTTCGATCCCGTGGTCGAGTGAATTACGAACCAAATGAACAAGCGGATCACCAATTCTTTCCATTACCGTTTTATCAAGTTCGGTTTGCTCACCCAATAGCTTCAACTCAATCTTTTTACCCATTGTCCGGCTCAAGTCATGAACCAACCGAGGAAATCGACTAAAGGTAAAACTAATAGGCAGCATTCGAATACGCATCACACTTTCCTGAAGCTCTCGCGTATTTTGACTAAGCTGCTCTATTCCTTCTAACAACCTAGGGAGGCTTTCTATGGTGAAGTCAAGTCCTAACTCTCCCAACATGGACTGAGTTATCACAAGCTCCCCTACCATATTGATCAAGTCATCAACCTTATCAATACCCACTCGAATCGAAGAAACTTCTACTTTGGATTTATCTTTTTTATCAGAAACCGTCGCGGTGGGTTTTGCAGCAACAGGCTTAGGCGATTCCGTCGGAGCAGGTCCCGCAATGGGGCTATTCTGTTGCTCCTCGTTATTATCAGGCTCGGCGTCGATTACAGAATCAACAACTGGGCCTGAAGCATTTTCTGAAACTGCGTCACTAGCAGTGTTTTCGGCGGAAGAAAGGTTACTTTCAGATAGGGGCGTTATGGTCAAATCACTTTCATCAACCACCCATTCAAACACTTCTTCGACAGCAGATTTAGGCACATCCGCACTTAGCTCTAACGACCATGCAAGATAACAAGCTTCAGGGTCTATCGAGCTAATAAGCGGTAACTCTGAAACATCCGCCGTGACACTGAGAGATCCCAATGACTCAAGCTCTCTAAACATTCTTAACGGGTCGTTGCCCGTTCGAAGCACATCGATTTCGGGCTTAAAATAGATGCGCCACCCTTTTTGAGAAGCGTTCTCAGGCTGAACCTCTGCCGCCTTTGCCTCAGGATCAACAGCCGCGATTACGTCAGTCTCAGAAGGCTCATCTCCAGATAAGATAGCTTCGAATAATGCCTTTAGTTCACTTGCTTCAGGTATATCGCAAGGCTCCCCAGCATCATGCTGCTGAATCATTCTGCGGATACAGTCAACCGACCTCAAAAACAGGTCTACCGTTTCAGAGGTAATAGTGCGAGTCTCACTACGAATCTCATCAAGCAAGGTCTCAACAACATGGGTAAAGCTGGCAACATCAGTAAACCCAAATGTTCCACTGCCCCCTTTTATTGAGTGAGCCGCCCGAAAAATTTCGTTAATCGTTTCCGAATCTACGTTATCTGGCTGCAGGTTAAGCAGCGCAGACTCCATAGCATCAAGCCCTTCATAACTCTCTTCGAAAAACACTTGGTGAAACTGACTAAGATCAATACTCATCGGCCTGATCCAACACTTATTTTAATGTTAATAGTAATATCAAATGATGACTGTCCGCTTCGTCATACAGCAGTTCAGCCCAACACTTTCTTGATCGTTGCTAACAATTGGTCGGGGTTAAAAGGCTTAACCAACCAACCCGTTGCACCGGCTTGCTTACCCTCCATCTTCTTGTCACCTGTCGACTCAGTGGTAAGCATTAGGATCGGAGTAAACTTATAATTAGGTAATGCCCTCAACTCTTTAACTAAGGCCAACCCATCCATTACTGGCATATTTACGTCGGAGAGAACCAGATCTACTTGAGTCCCTTTTGCTTTGTCCAGCGCTTGCTTCCCATCTGCAGCTTCAACAACATCATGCCCGGCTCCTTTGAGAGTAAAGCTCACCATTTGGCGCATTGATGCTGAATCATCTACAGCCAAAATTCTTGCCATTTGTGACTCCATATTTTCTGGTTAATCAAATTACAAACAATATTCACTTCAAACCATATAATTATTTTACACTTACAGCCTAAGCAGCTCCTTCAAACCTAGCGTGCTTACAGACTGACAGAGTACATCCGAGGGTTCCTTCCATGAAACTGACACGCCGGTCTGCTCCATTGCGGTAAAAAATGAACCAAAAAGCTGTAACACTGCGGTATCAATACGCATTACTGCAGAGCCATCAATAGTAACTTCAGCACTTTTCTGGAATATTTCTTCTAACTGAGTGCTAAGCGCCTCAGCTTGTGCTATTCCACAATTGCTTTCGAGAACCAACTCTGTCGTATCACTCATTCTATAAGCCCGTTATTCACCAAATTACTCCTAGACTGTTTTATGCGATTTCAAGAGCCATAAGATCCCCTAGCACTATGCGCTATCTATATTCTAACTCTAGTCGGCTTTTTGAGTTTTGCTAAAAAAACAATTCATTTCAGCACACTAATGTTTAAACAGCGGTTTATTAAGCGGGTATTAATACGTTTGATGACGAAAAGTCGCTCAATCGAATCCGTAAAACCAATTAGATAAGTTACCAGAAGAATACGTCCTTGGCGCGATAGCAGCCTTTTTCACATGAGGGAATCGTCAATGACAGAAGGTAGCGCTAACCGTTCACGATATAAAATGGCTGCTATACTATAAATTGAGTCGTTTAAACTCATACGTATTTTCAGAGATGCCTCAACGATATGATTTCACGAACTACGGGCCTACCGTGGCTTATATTTTTCGTTTGGATATTGAGCGTGAGCTATGCTTCATGGTTTTTATTCCACGATACCTACCAGAACTTTTTTTATTCAAGTGCCAACATTACTAAACTCAAGTCTTTGACGCAGTTACCTATAATCCCCCCATCTAAAAAGGTAACGCTTATCCATTTCGTTGACGATGGCTGTGCTTGCTCACGTTTCAGTAAATTACATATCAAGGAACTAAAAGAACAATATAAACAGGTTGAACATATTAGCATCACGCCACAAGACAACCATTCATCAACGCTATTAACCAATCCAATAGACTGGGTTATATCAAGCCCTTCTGTCGCAGTATTGTCGGAAACCGGAAAACTAATCTATTATGGACCATACACAGACAATGCCATTTGCGGTCAAGGGGAAGATTTACTAGCTGATAAATTATTAACTCTGAGTAGCGAAGCTCCACCCCCCTGGTTAAATATCTTTGGGTACGGTTGCTTTTGCCAATGGCCGAAAAACTTAATATAACAAAAAGGTTAAAGTATGCCAGTTCAAAACATTATGATTGAGAATTACATAAAGTCTGGCCGACTAATGCTAATTCTTCATGCAGGCTCATTCATTTTAGCGCTTGCATTAGCCAGTTTCTACGACACCTGGCTAGAAGCATTACTGATTGGCGGAGGCACATTAGGTGCTATTACGGGCATTCATTATATGGCCCCTGGGCAGGTTGTATCTCGTATTGCCATGGGTGCCGGCCTGATGGTAATGACCTCTCTTCATATACAGCAAATGCATGGAATGATTGAATTTCACTTCGGTGTATTTGTATTCATCGCTTTACTATTATTTTATAAAGATTGGGTTCCTGTTATAGCTGCAGCTGCAACGATTGCTGTACATCATTTTTTGTTCTATTACCTTCAGGGTCAAAACGCTAACATTTGGGTTTTACCTGAAGCTAATTCCGGATGGTGGGTCATATGCGTTCATGCAAGCTATGTTGTTATAGAGACTGCTATTGTTCTGTGGATGTCTTATGACTTGAAAAAAGAATACAAGGCTTCTAGAGAACTAACGCTGGTAACGGAACAAATTGTTGGCGGCGATACAATCGACCTCACCGTTAAAACAAGTGGCGCGAGTGAGCTATTAAAACACTTTGACGACTACACCGCGGCAGTAAGGGATCTGGTTAATCAAGTAGCACAAAATACCAACGCCCTACACAATACAAGTAAAGAGTTAGTCCAAGTTACAGAAGTTGTTCAAGAACAGTTTGAGGTGCAGTATAGCCAAACCAATATGATTGCTGCTGCAGTAGAAGAAATGACAGCATCCTCTCAAGAAGTCACTAATAATGCGAAGCAAGCAGCGGATACAGCAGATAACGCCAGTAACTATGCCAACGAATGTAAACACTCAAGTGAGCAGACTGAGTTAAGTATTAGCCAGCTAGAGAAGGAGATTGTATGTGCCTCAGAAACAATTGGTTCACTTGATCACGAAACGTCCCAGATAGGCTCATTACTTGACGTAATCAGGGGTATTGCAGAACAAACTAATCTTTTAGCATTAAATGCTGCGATTGAAGCGGCTAGAGCTGGTGAACAAGGTCGGGGCTTCGCAGTGGTTGCAGATGAAGTAAGATCACTCGCACAAAGAACACAGCAGTCAACCCAAGAAATTGATCAAATGATTGCAGGGTTACAAAAAGGAAGCAGTTCAGCGGTTAAAGCAATTGACTCAAGCCAATCGCTGGTTGGGAACAGTGTTGAAAATACTCATACAAACCTGAAACTGATGGAGCAAGTGTCGTCTTCGATTAATGATATGAACGAAATGAATCAATTAATAGCATCGTCATCAAATGAACAAAGTACCGTGACAACAGAGATATGCGCTAATATCACTGCGATTTCTGAATCAGGTTCAGCGGTCAACGAAAAAATTCAAAACGTTAAGGTTGTTTCAAGTGAGCTTGAGGCTTTGGCTAGCCAACTTGATAAGCTTAACGTCCAGTTTAAGTATTGATAAAATTGAGAGAGGTTGATGAGTTATTGCCACTCAAATACTCAACATATGGTATTCAACTCGAGCACTGAGCGTTTTCGCTTGATTAATACGGTTCGCGATCATCAGACACCTCCGGCTTGTCGAGGCTAATACAAGTAAGGGTTGAAATAGAACGTTCAAACATACTTAGCGCCAAAGCGGCTAAGATCTTTTTCGCTGAGAAATCTCATCGATCATTTTTTGCTCTTTTTTCTCAAGGTCCAAATCTTCTTCGTCACGAAAACGGTCGATGAGTCCACCCATGCCCTTTTGCTTTTCATACAATGATTGCCAGTGTTTTCTGGCCTTATCCAACTGTTCTTCCGCTAGAGTAACAACCAGCTGTTGCTGCTCAATAGCACCACCTACCTGAGATAAGAAATGCTGGTAGGTGGCACAGTTAGCGGCTGTTGCACCTGAAGAAAACGCGTCGCGCAGCGCTTGCTGATATTCTTGCTGGTAGCGAACAAGCTCCTGCATTTTCTCATGCTGTTGATTGAGGTTGTTTTGCGACGACTGCATCACTTTTAGCGCCGCATCTTCATTTCTTTTTGCCAACTCTAAAACTACCTGCAGCCTCTTAGAACGCCTCATACTGTTTCAACCTGGCTACCGTTGTAACCTATTGCAGACTTAACCTTGCCTATTAACGACACACTATTGTAACGGTGTTTCTGCTGGGGCTGGCGGTACTTCCCCTGCAGGCACATTGCTCATCACTTGGGATAGCTGCTCTACACTTTCAGAATAAGTCGATTTATCCTGCAAGCTTTGTTGCAAAAACTGCTTCATAGACTCAATGCGCTCTATCGCAAAATCAGTTTCCGGGTCTGAGCCAGGTACATAAGCACCAACGCTAATCAGATCCCTTGCTTGCTGATAACGAGCGTAAACTTGCTTGAATTTTTGTGCTGATTTCATATGGTCTGGACTAACAATATGCGGCATCACTCGACTAATTGAAGCCTCTACGTCGATAGCTGGATAATGCCCTTCCTCTGCTAGTCGTCTGGACAAAACGATATGTCCATCCAGTATTGCCCTTGAGGCGTCTGCAATGGGGTCTTGCTGATCATCGCCTTCCGTTAAGACGGTATAGAACGCCGTAATAGACCCTCCACCGGGCAGTCCGTTACCTGCACGCTCTACAAGTTGTGGCAATTTTGCAAACACTGAAGGCGGGTACCCTTTGGTAGCCGGAGGCTCGCCAACCGCCAATGCAATTTCTCGCTGCGCTTGGGCATATCGTGTAAGCGAATCCATTAACAGTAAAACATTTTTACCTTGATCTCTAAAGTACTCAGCCACTCTCGTTGTTAGCATCGCAGCCCTGAGGCGCATTAACGGGGAGTCATCAGCTGGCGCTGCGATCACAACGGATCTAGCCAGGCCTTCTGGGCCTAGAATGTCTTCTATGAACTCTTTGACCTCGCGGCCACGCTCACCAATTAAACCGACAATAGTGATATCCGCAGAGGTGAATTTTGTCATCATCCCTAACAGCATACTTTTACCAACGCCACTGCCCGCAAATAAGCCCAAACGCTGACCAGTCCCCACCGACAACATGCTGTTTATCGCCCGAATACCGACATCCATCGACTCTCTAATTGGAGCTCTATCCAAGGGGTTAATGGTTTTGCCATTATATGGAATATGTGCGTTTGGCTCTAACGGGCCTAAGTTATCGAGGGGCTCTGCAGCACCGTTAATAACTCGCCCTAATAAATTAAACCCTACCGGTATCTGGCCTGCACTTTCGATGGGTATTACGCGAGCACCTGGCTTCAAGCCATCTATAGCGGTTAAAGGCATCAAAAACATGCGGTCGCCGTCAAACCCCACCACTTCAGCTTCTACAGGATGCAACCCACTTCCAACAATCAAACAACGTTCTCCGACCACCATGGGGCAACCCACAGCTTCCAACGTTAATCCAACCATGCGAGTCAGCCGCCCTGTTACCTCAGGAGCGATTTCATCTGGAATAAGTGCTTGGTATTGTTTAAGTCGCTCAGGAAGGTTCATCGGAGTCTTCAGCAGGCTTAATGTCAGGTTTAGACGAGCTAGCGGATTCTGAGTCGATTGCGGGTTCTACTGTAGCCGCTGGTTCTAAGGTAGTGACAGACTCTTCTGTAGCAATAGACTCTTCTTTAACGGTCGATTCTTCGCAATGCTCTGTACTCTCCAGAACATCACGATGAAAATCAGTCATATCATTCATTGAGTCTGTCAAATCAGGCACTTCATCTACAGCAAGACTTGAGGCATGACGATCTAACATCTGTTGAACTGTCTTTTGAAACCGTTTTTCAACCGTCGAATCTATCTGACTATGTAATGTTTCGACCTTACATCCGCCCGGCAGGATTTCATCAGACTTAATCACTTGGGCATCACCAGAGATAGACTCTGCTATCGAAAATACATCATCATAATCTGCACTGTTGATCGTTATTTTAACATTTGAAGCACTGGGTGGTAATAAGCCTAACGCATCCATTAGCGTCTGACGAATCTGTTGGCTATCTAAAGAAAGCTCTCTCATGATAACCGCACGGCTGACCGCTAATACGAGGTTTAATAAAGCTTCTTCAATTTCGTCATCATGCTGTTTGATAGGGTTAAGTAACTTCGCCATTACACTATTAAGTCTGGCGATAGTCTCGTCTATTTCGACTTGCTTTTGCTGTTGACCTGTTTGCTGTCCTTGTTGAAGGCCCTGCTGTGTACCATTTTCAAGCCCTTCTTGAAAACCTTTTTCAAGCCCTTCTGCGTGCCCCTTTGTATACCCTTCTTCTTTTCCTTCAGCACAACCTGCCTCATAAGCCTCAATACGAATTTTTTCGAGGTCGGAAGCAGTTAATGGTTTTACCGGGATTTCGGCAGAGGAGACTTGCGAACGAATGACATCGTTACCACCCGGCTGCATTGCCGGTAGCTCCCACCTTTCATAGGCGGTCAACTGGTCTGCAGGAATGCGAACACTTTTTTTATCTGACATATTGAACCTCGTAACGGCTCATGGTTATATCATCTCTTCGCCAGCACCACCTAATGAAATCTCACCAGCGTCAGCCATTCTGCGCGCTATAGTAAGAATATCTTTCTGGGAGCCTTCCACTTCACTGAGCTTCACTGGACCTTTCGCTTCAAGGTCATCTCGCAACAATTCGGCTGCACGTTTAGACATATTCTTGAATATTTTTTCTTTCATTTCGTCGTCTGAGCCCTTTAGGGCGATGATAAGCACATCTGAAGAGACTTCTCTCAACAGCGCTTGTATACCACGATCATCAACCTCCTTGAGGTTATCAAACACGAACATCAGGTCTTCTATGTCGCCACCTAAGTCTGCATCCATCTCTTTGATGCTATCCATCAACTCTCCTTCAACACCACTGTCCAGGAAGTTCATGATATCGGCTGCACGCTTAATACCACCAATTTTACTGGTTTTAGTTGATGAGCTGCCGGAAAACTGTTTTTCGAGAATGGCATTTAATTCTTGCAATGCTTGAGGGTGAACCGCATCCAACGCAGCGACTCGCATAACGATATCAAGTCTAACTTTATCATCAAAATTAGTCAGTACTTCAGCGGCTTGGTCGGGGTCAAGATAAGAAACGACGATGGCTTGGATCTGAGGATGCTCATAGCGAATGATGTCAGCTACTGAGCGTGACTCCATCCACTTTAGAGTATCTAGCCCTGTAGTATTACCGCCAATGAGTATTCGATCAATCAAACTAGATGCTTTATCTTCACCCAGCGCCTGAGTCAGCATCGTTCTGATGTAGTCATCAGCACCGATACCCATTCCGGTTTGGTCGCCCACCGCTTCAAGGAACTGACCCGTTACAGCCTCAACCTGCTCTTGCGTAACATCTGCAAGCTGGGTCATCGCAGTACCTACACGTTGAACCTCTTTCGGCCCCATATGCTTTAGAATTTGCGCAGCATCTGCTTCTCCTAACGACATCAATAGTATCGCGGCAGCGTCTACACGCCCGACCTTTGGAAGTTTTTTCTCTCCACCGCCAGCCTGTTCATCAGTCATCTGCATTCACCCACTGTCTTACCACTTGCGCAACTCTCGCCGGATCTTCCACTACCAGCCCTTTAAGGGCGTTGAGTTGTTTATCATACCCTTCTGATGCGCCGGGTAAAAGGAATTCGTCCGTTGAGCTAAGCGTCACTTTACCTTCCGGGCTGCCTTCTCCAAGCTGATCTAGTTCTGCCAACCCATCCTCATCCCCTGCTAGCGCCAGCTCTTTTGCCTGCTGTCCACTTTGGGCCAAACTTTTCAAGGTTGGCCTGACCAATCCAAGCACAAGAATGAGTATGACAATACCCGCCATAATAGGCTTAACAAAATCTAGCAACCACTGTTGCTGCCAAATAGGAGTCTCTTCAAATGCGATTATTTCTTCAGGAGCAAAAGGGGTATTAATAACATTCACACTATCACCCCGAGAGGCAGAGTAGCCGACCGCATTTCTTACCAACAGCGTTAAACGCTGGAGTTCGTTTTCAGTCCATGGGGCAAAACTAACCTCTCCATTCTCTGGGTTAACTTTTCGTATATCATCAATAGCAACCGCTACGGTCAGTCGCTTAACTCGCCCAGGCTGTTGCTTGGTATAACTCACCGTTCGATCAACTTCATAGTTACGGGTCGTTTGCTTCCGAAGATCTGACATGCCTCCAGCAGCGCCTTCACCTTCGCCCCCTGCAACCTCTGGCACATTGGCTGCCCCAGGAGGTTGGTTCGCTAGAGCTCCCGGAATCCCCCCTTGGTTTCCCGCTACTCGCTGCTCATCAAGGGTTTGCTCGCTTCGAATTGCCTGCATATCTGGATTGAATATCTCTTCTGCTTGCTCAACGGTAGTAAAGTCTACTTCCGCCGACACCTCTGATCTAAACCGACCACTTCCTAATATTGGTTCCAAGATACTAGATACTCGACCATTGAGAACCTTCTCCATCTTTCTGGAGTAATCAAACTCTCTTGATGCCATGCGGTCTTCTGAGCTTTCATCCTTCTGAGATAGTAAGTTCCCTTTTTGGTCGACGACAGTTACATCTTCTTTGTTCATTTCAGGCACGCTACCGGCAACAAGATTCACAACCGAGTCAACCTGCCCCTTAGCTAAAGGCCTACCACTAAACACCTCTACAAACACCGACGCCGTTGGCTTTCTAGTATCACGAACAAACACCGAACGCTTAGGAATAGCTAGATGTACACGTGCACTTCTCACGTTTCGCAAACTGGAAATAGTTTTAGATAACTCGCCTTCAAGCCCCCTTTTAAACCGGGTTGACTCCATAAACTGACTAGTCCCTAACCCCTGCTCCTGATCCAATAATTCAAAACCTGCAGGCTTCTCTTCAGTGATTCCCGCAGCAGCTAACTTCAACCTTGCTCGATGAACTTCACTAGACTCTACCAGCAGAACACCAGAAGATGGGTCAATTTTATAGGTAATATCATTTTGACTTAGAAGCGTGGACACTTCATTAATGTCCATATTATTAATGTTACTCATGATCGGCTGGTAATTGGGTTCCTGCGCCCATAAAACTACCGACAACCCTAATGCAACACTGGCCGCCAACCCGATCATCAGGCCAACTTGACGCATAAGGTTAAGCTTATTAAAGCCCATAAACATTTCGCTATCCGGCTCGTTAGACGTCACCGAACCTGAAGCGGTTGAACCCGTGGTCGCGGGGACATTATTATTGGTTTCTGCAGGAACGTTCGCCATGACCTTATACCTATTATTTTGTTCTATCTTGTTCGGTAACTAAGATGAATATGAGAACCAATTAGAGTCAACTAAATTGGCATCTTCATAATGTCTTCATATGCCTGAACGACTTTGTTTCTAACTTGAGTTAATGCTTGAAATGAGACCGTCGACTTTTGAGCTTCAATCATCACCCGAGTAATGTCGACAGAGGGGTCACCCTGCTCATAAGCCGTTCTAAGGGCTGAGGCATTTTGCTGTGTGTCATTAACGCTATCAACTGCTCGAGTCAGCAGTGAGCCAAAGCTTTGCTCAGGCTCAGTAGGCTTGACTGATGTAACACTTGTTGATGGCGATGGTTCCTGCAGCGCCTCAGGTCGTTGCACCTGAGCCTTTAGGTTACGCATCTCTGCCAGCACCTGATTAATATCAGCTCTGCCTGAAACTTGACCAATACCAGACATGCTTACCTCCTCACGTCAAAATCCCGACTCGCTAACCTACATTTTTCTTTTAAGGTTTTATCACGCTATATCGCGCCAATATTCTGTCAGGATTAACAAATAAAATAACATTACGTTATCTATAGCACAAAACAGGCCAATTTGGATTTGAGTATAAAAAAGGGGCCAGAGGCCCCTAGACTGAAACTAATAAGTAGAAAAAATACGTTTTTAAGGTCTACGCTGCCGACATTTCTGCATCTAAATCAATCCCGCACTCTCTCATACGAGCCATCTTGTACCTAAGTGTTCGTGGACTAATACCGAGCTTTTCGGCAGTCTGTTTTTTACGCCCGTTTTCCTTGCGAAGCATATCAATAATTATTTTAAATTCGCGCTGCTTTAGATCTTGCCCGAGCACACTAGCACCATCAGCTTCGAGCTGCTCGACACCTCCACCCTCAACCATTGATAAGCCATCACTATTAGAAATTGACTGCTCATATGCGCTAGTCGTCGTACTAAACACAGCAGAATCACTGCCGAAGTTTTGTCCGGAATCAGAATCAAGGCATAGATCGGTGCCTGAGATAACATTACCCTGTTGCAAGATCAGCGCTCGTTGAACGGCGTTATCGAGCTCACGAACATTGCCAGGCCAACCATAGTGTTGCATAGCAACCTTGGCAGAATGATCAAACACTATAGACGGTAACTTCATTTTGACTATATGGTCATTCAACAGCCTTTCTGCGAGCGGAACAATATCTAAAGGCCTTTCTCTGAGAGGCTTCCACTGCATCGGAAACACGCTCAAGCGATAGTACAAATCCTCCCTAAACTTACCCTCAGCGACATACTCTTTAAGGTCTCTATTAGTGGTGGCCAGCACTCTAACATCTAATGATATCGTCTTTCTTCCACCAACTCGCTCTACCTCTCTTTCCTGAATAACCCGCAACAATTTGGCTTGTAGCCCAAGATCCATTTCAGATATTTCATCAAGCAGTATAGTGCCACCATTAGCTTGTTCAAATTTTCCTGGCGCACTATTGTAAGCGCCGGTATAAGCGCCCTTTTCGTGACCAAACAGTATAGCCTCTAGCATGTTTTCAGGTATCGCCGCACAGTTAAGTGCAATAAACGGATGACTCTTTCTTGGTGAACAAGCATGAATATAACGAGCGAGCACTTCCTTCCCGGTACCACTCTCACCTGCAATCATCACGGTCGAATCCGATACAGCCACCTTTCTCGCTAACTGGAACAACTGACGGCTAAACGGGTCTTCAGCAACAGGCTGACCTTCTTTAGAGGTGTTAACAGACCCGAGTACTCGCTTAACAGACTCTATCAAAACACTTGGTTCAAACGGCTTGACGATATAATCAACAGCACCAGACTGCATGGCCGATACGGCATCACTAATTTGACCATAGGCAGTAATTAACATAGCGGGAATGCCAGGGAACTGCCGATGGATATATTCCAGCAACTCATGCCCATTCATACCCGGCATATTGACATCACTTACTACCAATTCAACGACTTTTTTCTCAAGTATTGGAATTGCAGACTCAGCCGAGTCGGCCGTAACACAATCATAACCGGCAATTTCAAGCGTCGTACTCAATGCTTCTCGTAACTCTCGATCATCTTCTACAATTAGAATCGTTGTTTTAGCCATCTTAATTCTCCGCTATCTGCTATGCTTTGCTCTGCTGCTCATACACCGGCAATGTAATCACTGCTTTGGCGCCATCATCATTAGAGGTGATATAGAATCGACCATGATGAGCTTTAACAACAGCCTGAACCACTGGCAACCCTAACCCTGTTCCATGAGACTTCGTGGTATAGAAAGCATCTAGAATTTTACTTTTTTGCTCTGATGTGAAACCTGGACCATTATCGGACACTTCAATATTGATATATCCTCTACCGGGTGACACAACCTTAACGCTTATCTCGACGCCCTCTGCTTTGGCTTCAATGCTATTATTAATAAGGTTCAAGCAAGCACCAACTAAAGTATCTCTATTACATAGGAGTGACGTGTTTTCTGAAGCGTCTTCCCACTTAACATCAGCCTGAGCATTTTGAATAGGCGTATCTGCCGCCAACTTTAACTGCTCAAACAAATCAGATGCCTTAACGCTTTCTGCCAAGCGAGTATCCCCTTTGGCAAATACCAACATATCTCTTATCTGATGTTCGAGATGCGTCAGTCTAGACATAATTTTTTCAGCACATTTTTGTCTCATGCTATCGCTAATTTCGGGTTGATTGAGATGCCCGGCATATAACATTGCGGTAGACAGCGGTGTTCTGATTTGATGAGCCAAAGACGCCACCATTCGACCCAGAGATGACAAACGTTCAGTACGACTCACTTTTGCCTGTAGTTCACGCGTCTCGGTTAAATCAGTTAACAATACTAACTGGCCTGGTCCTTCAGACATTGAGCGCGTTTCTATTCGTACTCTACGCCCATCCTTTAATGACACCTCATGGCCATCATCATGTCGAGGAGCAAAGCAACGTTTGATGATGTTCACCCAGCTTTCACCTAGCAAAGGCTCTCCGAGCAACCCCAATGCCGCAGGGTTGCACTCGCTCACTACGCCATGCCCATCCAATACAACAACGCCGGCAGGAAGCACATCAAGCAGTGTTGATAATCGGTCAGCAATTCGTTCTTTCTCTTCAAGTTCTTGTCGTCGCTGCTCGACCTCGGTGGTAAGCTCGCCGTTCAATTGGCTCACTCGTTTTTCAAGTGTTCGGTAAGAATCAGTTAGCTGCACAGACATACGGCTGAACAGCTCCAATGCTTGCTCCACCGGTGCCGTTTCTCCACTTTCTGAAACATCAGCCGCTGACAACTCAGAATCTGAAAGTATCGCCTTTGCAAGACTTCCATCAGAAAACAGTGTGTCGATGTTATGACTTCCTGAATCCGTATCTTCATGTTTAAATGCTTCACCCAATGACTCAACAAGCCTTCCTTTCGGAATGCCTGCTACGTTGGCTAGCATAATTGGTTCCTGATAATTCATCCTGCTCCCCTTTCGTATGTCATGATCAATACATGACCACTGAAGAAAACTTGCTAGTGAGAAAAACGTCACTTAATTTAATATATCCCGTATAAAGCACTTACCATGCCATAGACACTTTAACTATATAAAACAATACTCTACATATATTCCATAAATTAAAGAGTCAAAAAAACGGCGCGAGTATTATAGGTAAACTGAAACGTATTATTGCTTTTTAAGGTAGGCGCGGCGCGTTGCCGCGATCATACTGAAGACACCAATTCATGCAAAATCAGTGCAAATTTCCAGAGAGGAAAACAACTTTTTATAGGGTTATGACGGCTCATCTTCCTTATTGTTTAAGCCATACTTTCGTACTTTTTCAACCAATGTCGTTCTTCTGATACGAAGCTTTTCAGCGGCTCTAGCAACAACCCCTGAAGCCTCATCCAACGCTTGCTGAATAAGCGCTTTCTCCAAGTTGGCTAGATAATCTTTCAGATCTACCCCATTCACCGGTAAAAGTGCGGGAGCATCTACGCCTAAAACTGGCGGAGGAGCAACAGGCATTGAGCCTTCGAACGCCGCCAAATTTTCATCACCATCATCAATATGGCGATACTTACTCGGCAGTTCTTGTACTCCGATTACATCGTAAGGATGAGTAATAGACAGCCTTTCGACAAGATTTGCCAACTCTCGGACATTGCCTGGCCAATCATGGCGACACAAACTCATAATCGCAGCAGAGTTAAAGCGAATAGAACCACGCTTCTCTTTCTCCATTCTGGAGATCAACTCATTCATCAACAGGGGAATATCTTCCACACGCTCTTTTAATGACGGCATCTCAATTGGGAACACATTTAGTCGATAATAGAGATCTTCCCTGAAAGAGCCCTCTACAATCATATCTTCTAAGTTTTTATGGGTCGCAGCAATAACCCGCACATCAGTTTTTAACGTCTTATTACCACCAACTCTCTCAAAGGTTCTTTCCTGCAACACTCTTAAAATTTTAACCTGCATATTAAGCGGCATATCGCCTATTTCATCTAAAAATAACGTGCCGCCTTCAGCTAGTTCGAACCGGCCTGCTCGTGCCGTAATTGCACCGGTAAACGCGCCTTTCTCGTGACCAAATAATTCGCTTTCAAGTAGTTCTGCGGGAATAGCACCACAGTTCACGGGTACAAAAGGTTTATTTCTTCGGTGGGAGTTATAATGCAGGTTACGTGCGACCACTTCCTTACCGGTCCCAGACTCTCCTGTGATAAGCACACTCACGTCTTTATCTGCGACCTGGGACATTAATTCACGTACATTGTGAGTACCTCTGCTGGTGCCGACTAAACTTCTAAAAAGTTGAACTTGACGCTGCTGCCCTCTCACTCGACTACTCGAAAACTGCTCACGATATACCTGCCCGCGATACAGACTATCAATGGTTTTATTATAGTTAAGAGGGAAGTCTAATTTCGCTAGAACTTTTTTTCGAAGCTCTTCACCAACACTTTCTAATGACGTGTCCCCAGACACCAGTACTGGAATGCCTGAGTCAATATTATCTAACGTTTCCAAAAAAACCGACATCTTATCCGCATCACAACCAATAAAGATCAACGAAAGCTCTTCAATTGACTCAAACTGCTGTTCAACGAACGTTTCCCATTCACCGGTACCGCACTCAATAACTTCTTCACCTAAAAACTCTAGAATGACCTTTAATTCACGGCGTAGTTGTTGGTCGTCGTGAACCAATAAAATCTTCATTTCCTTACGCATGGGACAGCAAACCCTTTTCGTCGTTATTAATATACGCGTCGTTACAAATATGGATATTGTAGAACCAGTTGACCGGGATTAGATCCACGCAGCTCATACTCGGCAAATTATACTCGATACGACAGGTAAAATTTCGATAAATCAGTAGCCTATCGTACATTCTTATTACTTATATGAGTATTAAAGTCGCTAAAGTGTGATTGGTCAAATTAATGACATAAATTTTAGAAATATAGTGTCATCAACATAGAAATAACATTTTTTTGGCATTTATAGGGAGGGTAATCAACAAAAACAGAGTGGAAAAGCATCTAATAACCCGATGATTGTATATATTGACTAATGGCATTGCGCTCTTTGTTTAACTTCTTTAATTCGCCTCCCAACTCCGTTCGACGGCCCAAGTTTTCAGCGCCCAAACGATCGTAGAGAGTATTCAGCTTAACAAGTAAATCAATTAACCTAGATTTATCGTTAACATCTAGGGTCGACGACGAATAATCACTCACAATTGCCTTTACAGACAAGTCACACTTGGCAATTTCTTCCCACTCGCCTCTATCGAGAGAGTTTTCTATAACACTAATCAAGTCGACTAATTTTTCAAACTTATGACTCATATCTGCTCTCAATAAATACCAGCTCAACACACCCAACTTCAAACAATACTTTCAGTTTAATTCGATAAATGGTTATATTCCACTAACCTCAGAAATAATAACTAGTTTATCGTGAACGGATGCAACGTTATGCAGCACTTCCTCACCTGGCTAACAGGTTACCACCCTTACCTCCCTTCACTAATTACGATCACCGTAATCACGGTCTTCCTTATTGTCATAAACCGAATAACACTGAAAAGGCTATCTAAAAATCAAGGTCGACTTTTACGACAACAATTATTCATGATTATTGTTACCTTCATAGGCGTAGTGGCAATATTAGTGTCGCTACCTGTTAGCGACGCTATCAAGGGACAAATTTTTAGTCTACTCGGTATTGTAGTCAGCGCGGCGATTGCACTGTCGTCCACGACCTTTGTTGGCAATGCAATGGCAGGATTAATGCTAACCGGCGTCAAAGTATTTAAGGTCGGTGATTTTGTAAGGGTGGGGGATCATTTTGGGCGAGTATCTGAGCGCGGCTTATTACATGTAGAAATTCAAACTGAAGATCGAGACCTAACAACACTCCCCAACCTGTTTCTAGTCACAAACCCTACCAAGGTTATTCACGCAGAAGGTACCGTTATATCTGCAGAAGTAAGCCTTGGATACGACATTAGCCGTAAACAGATTGAGACCTACCTGATCGAAGCAGCCGAACTCTGCAACCTAGAATCGCCTTTCGTGCAGGTTATTTCCCTTGGAGACTTCTCTGTACTCTATCGAGTATCGGGCCTCTTGATCGACGTTAAAAAAATAATTACTTCGCGCTCTGAGTTACACAAGAACATTTTGGACTCACTGCAAAGAGGCGGCATTGAAATCGTATCCCCAACATTTATGAACACTCGCTCCTTTAACCCCAACCATAACTTCATTGCCCCCTCTCAACCCCTACAGAAAACGGCAGCTAATCCCAGTGACGTTGAAATAGAAAGCATCTTATTCGACAAAGCGGAGCAAGCGGAAACACTCAGCTATCTATCACAAAAATTAAAACGAATATCTATCGGAAAAGAAAAACTAACAACGCTATTGGGGAATACACAAAATGAAAATGACGCATCCAAATTGCAACATAGAATAGAGCACCTTGCAGCTATTGAGGCAAAATTGGCGACCGTTATGTCTGAAATGGATAAAGGACAGAAATCCAAAAAATAAAAAGCCCCCTACCTTAAAAAGATAGGGGGCTTTTCGTCAACCAAGTCGAATAGTAGAGATAGCTCCAACTATTCTCGTTAGCGCTTATCCTAGGAACTTAATCATAACACCTGCAGCTACCGCTGAACCGATAACACCCGCGACATTCGGGCCCATCGCGTGCATCAATAAGAAGTTTTGAGGGTTATTATCTAAGCCTACTTTATTTGAAACACGAGCCGCCATTGGTACAGCAGATACGCCAGCAGAACCAATGAGTGGGTTTACTTTATGAGCGCTAAACAGATTCATAAACTTAGCCATCATAACGCCAGTACCTGTTCCAACTGCAAATGCAGCCATACCTAAGAACAGAATACCTAAAGTTTGAAGATCTAAGAACTTATCAGCACTTAACTTCGAACCCACCGACAGACCCAAAAATATAGTTACAATATTAATCAATGCGTTCTGAGCTGTATCAGAAAGGCGATCAACTACACCGGACTCTTTCATGAGGTTACCAAGACAGAACATCCCCAAAAGAGGTGCCGCATCAGGTAGGAACAACGCAACAAGTAGCAAAACAGCTATAGGAAACAGTATCTTCTCTAGTTTACTTACCACACGAAGCTGAACCATCTGAATTTTTCGTTCTTCAGCAGTCGTTAATGCGTTCATGATAGGTGGCTGAATAACTGGGACCAGCGCCATATAGGAGTATGCAGCAACTGCGATAGCACCTAATAAATGAGGGGCTAGCATGCTCGACACAAAAATAGAAGTTGGACCATCAGCTCCACCGATAATACCGATGGTAGCAGCCTCCTCAATAGTAAAGGCCATTCCATCGATACCTAAACTGGTTAAAAACGCAGCACCGATTACCGTACCGAATATACCAAACTGAGCAGCGGCACCCAATAAGATAGTTTTCGGGTTAGCCAGCATCGGCCCAAAGTCAGTCATAGCACCAACGCCCATAAAGATAAGTAAAGGACCAATCATTGAGCCGATAACCACGTTATAGAAGTTAGCAAGCATGCCGTTTGCATATCCATTGTCAGCCGCTACATTGCTAGCAGCAGCTATAGTCGCACTATCTGCATGCTTATAAGCATCTTTAAACGCATATAGCACTTCATTAGTAATGCTCTGACCAGCTTCAAAAGGTACTTTAAGCACGTCAGCTAACGCTAGTAAAACGTCCGGATTCTTAAAATGAATCGCATTTTCAACGGCTGTAAGCGCAAGTCCAGCTTCAGGAATATTCGCAAGAATACCACCAAAACCAATTGGCAATAATAGTAATGGCTCGAATTTTTTCCGAATAGCCATATATAGAAGGACAAGGCAGATGACGATCATCGCAGCCTGCCCAAGCGATAAATTATATAGACCACTACCGGTCCATAAATTGAGTATCTTCTCCATCGTTTTATAGCCCTATTACATAGTTAATAGCGTGTCGCCAACTGCAACAGAGTCGCCAACTGCAACATTGATGCTACCGACCGTACCCGCTTTAGCGGCTCTAACTTCGGTTTCCATCTTCATTGCTTCAAGAATCACTAACACATCGCCTTCTTGAACAGCCTGCCCTGCAGAAACGATCACTTTGAAGATTGTACCGGCCAAAGGAGCAGCAACCGGATCGCCAGCAGCTACTGGTGCAGCTGGTGCAGCCGCAGCACCGGCAGGAGCAGTACCGCCAGCAGGAACCACTGCTGAAATATCTCCACCCTCTTCAACTTGAACCACATAACTCTGACCATCGACATTAATGGTGTAAGTTTCAGGGCCAGACGATACTTTCACTTCATTACCCGTAGGCACAGGCTCAAATGCATCTGGGTTATCACGGTTCTCTAGGAACTTCTCAGCGACCTGAGGGAACAACGCGTAACTAAGTGCATCATCAATAACATTATCTGCCAACTTGAAGCCTTTTTCTTTAGCAAGTGCTTCAACATCTGCAACAATCTTATCCAGTTCATTTTCTAACAAATCAGCAGGGCGGCATGTAATGGCTTCTGCACCATCAAGCACTCTATCCTGAAGCTCTTTATTATAAGGAGCAGGTGCTGCCCCGTACTCACCCTTAAGGATACCTTGAGTCTCTTTAGATATAGACTTGTAACGCTCGCCTGTTAATACGTTTATAACGGCTTGAGTACCTACGATTTGTGAAGTAGGTGTTACCAATGGAATATGACCCAAATCTTCGCGAACTCTTGGAATTTCTTCCAATACTGCATCAAACTTATCAGCCGCTCCCTGCTCTTTAAGCTGGTTTTCCATGTTGGTCAACATGCCACCAGGAACCTGTGCAACAAGAATACGAGAGTCTGTACCACGAAGAGCGCCTTCAAATTTAGCGTACTTCTTACGAACTTCGCGGAAGTAGGCAGCAATTTCTTCAAGTAGCAATAGATCAAGACCTGTATCTCTGTCTGTACCTTTAAGTGCAGCGACTACGGTTTCTGTTGCTGAGTGGCCATATGTCATGGACATTGATGAAATAGCCGTATCTACGCGGTCAACACCTGCTTCAATGGCTTTTAAAATAGCCATATCAGACATACCTGCCGTTGCATGGCAGTGTAATTGAACTTCTAAATCTGTTTCTTGCTTAAGACGAGAAACCAGATCAAAACTCTCATATGGAGAGATGATACCCGCCATATCTTTAATCGCGATAGAGTCTGCACCCATATCTTCTATCTGCTTTGCCAACGAAACCCATGCTTGTGTGTTGTGAACAGGGCTTGTGGTGTAAGACAAAGTACCTTGGGCATGCTTACCTTGTTTTTTAACCGCTTTAAGCGCTGTTTCAAGGTTACGCGGATCGTTCATTGCGTCAAAAACACGAAATACATCAACGCCGTTTTCCGCTGCGCGCTCCACAAACTTATCAACAACATCGTCAGCATAGTGGCGATAACCTAATAGGTTTTGGCCACGCAATAACATTTGATGCTTGGTGTTAGGCATCGCTTTTTTGAATTCGCGAATTCTATCCCATGGGTCTTCCCCAAGAAAACGAATACAAGTGTCAAAAGTAGCTCCACCCCAAGATTCAAGGGACCAGTAGCCTACTTTATCTAGTTTTTCTGCGATTGGTAGCATATCGTCGATACGCATGCGTGTTGCGAATAGTGACTGGTGAGCGTCACGTAAAACAACATCAGTAATACCTAACGGTTTTTTAGCATTTGTCATTGCATTCAAGCCTTCTGTTAAAGGTTTTTCCGTTCTATCAAACTCACTGCTTATGGGCGTGAGCGATACTTAGCAACTGCAGCTGTGATAACAGCCATCAGTTGAGGGTCATTCATCGGAGTTGCAGGTTGAGCAGGTGCAGCCGGTGCTTCCGGTGCAGGTGGCTCAAATTTCGCCGCCAACTTCGACATAAGCGTTGTAGCGCCAATCAATACAATCAGGAATACGAAAACAAACCCCATTCCTACAATTGTTAGATCGAGCGCTTGAGACATCAATGATTCTGTCATTATTATGCAACCTGTCGTTGTGTTTCCATTTTTACGGCGAAAAGGCATCACTTTATTAAAAGTGCCATTTCACGTGAAAAATCCTCGCTAATGTACCTATATTCAGGCATCTAATCAACAAAAATAGCAATAGACAGCCTGCTTTTAACAACTACCTCATTGTTTTAATTGAATATACATGACATGAATAATGGTTATCAGCTTGCATCTACACCTATTACGGCAACCCTAACTTCAACACATCGACTTTACTCAACGTGAAAACTCAGCGCAATCAATCAAAAATAGGCAAATTAAAGGCAAAAAAAAGCCACCCTTGAGGGTGGCTTTTTATATGGTGCGGCTGGCAGGAGTCGAACCTGCGACCGCCTGGTTCGTAGCCAGGTACTCTATCCAGCTG
>OJFV01000055.1_pt1 | contig 89651 bp, 87 predicted proteins | sample 1594391 | NCBI WGS metagenome assembly OJFV01 (sample SAMN05416856, study PRJEB24817) | seawater metagenome | isolation source: Sea water | place: Canada:Atlantic | collected 2013-11 | reverse complement strand
GAAACACCGGCTGACAGATTTAATCAATGTGTTGCGTCGACCGGTTGAGATGACAGCTGTACCCGGACAACTCGGAAAGCTGACCGGTCTCATGGCTGAGGCGGGGGTTAATATAGAGGTTTTGTACAGTGATCACGATAATCAGCTAATTTTGGTCGTGGATGATTATGAAGCTGGCAAAATCGTTTCTGATAAGTGGATGTCGCAACTATAAGCGAGAAGCATCTCTTACCCAATGTCGTTGGGGTATAAAAGTATTGTGTAATCAAAAGGGCCGAGCCAATTGCACGGCCCTTTTGTAATAAGGAGGTGCAGCTATTAAGCGTCTTCAAGCACCACAGCAGTGCCGTTTACGCTTACCATCAACATAGTGCCACCAATTGATTCGTAATCGAGATCAACGCCGATAACGGCATTTGCGCCAACAGATTGGGCATGTTCGATCATATCGTTCATCGCGTGATCTTTAGCACCACGGAGGGCTTTTTCATAACCACCAGCGCGACCACCTAGAACATCAGTGATCTTGGCAAAAAAGTCTTTGATAAAGTTCGCCCCGACGATGGCATCTCCACTAACGATACCTTTGTAGGCAACGATGCGTTTTCCTTCGACGGAATCAGTAGTTACGATTTGCATGGCTCTCCCCGCTTGAATTTATAGATAAATTGGCTGCTGTTATTCTTAAACCTTGTCCGTTTGATCATGGCAACGGTGGATTTGAGATACAAGTGTAATGATTTGGCTTGTTCAGCCAGAAGAAGGCTAAGCTACGTGAGTCATTTCATTGACCGTAAAGTCTTCAACCGCGCTTTCCGCGGCCGCCAGGAAAGCAGCAACATGCGGAGCGTTCATATGGGCTTGCCATAGGTCGCGGGTTTGCCAGCTTTCGAAAAAAATGAAGTGTGCAGGATTTTCGTTATCCTGATGTAGATCATATTGCAAACAGCCCTGCTCATTTCTGGTTGTTGGGATGAGCTTTTCCAACTCTTCGCGGACCAAGTTGATCTTGTCTGACTTGGCAAAGATATTAGCAACGATTGTAAGGTTTGGCATTTTCATCTCTTTGTAAACATTTGAGATAAACAGATATTGTCTAGGACCCTAAAGCGCAAGTAGGTACAAAATTTGTAATATATGGACTGGATATTCAGGGTGTCGAGTTATCGTATATTGAGCATTCAAGTGAGTGATCGAGGGAGGGCGCGAATAATTTCCCTTCTGGCTTCAATTTTGTAAATCCACTATGCTGGAATTTCCACTAAGACCGATTTCAAGGGTAATGATAGATGGCAACCAATCGTAAGGGCGTTCCGCAGATCGGCGACAAGGTTCGAGACGCGCGCAAGGAGAAGCGGCTGACTCTGGATCAGCTTGCGAAGTTGTCCGGGGTGTCCAAGTCGATGCTTTCGCAAATCGAACGGGGTCAGGCCAACCCGACTTTTGCGACGCTTTGGAGTCTTACCCAAAGCTTTGGTATGGATATCTATGAGTTACTTGAGGGCGCGCCGCGTGAACCGGAAGTGATCAAGGTTGAGGTTGTGCCCGCAAACCTTACCCCCACCATGTCGAGCCCTGATGGAAGCTGCGTTATGCGTATTCTCTCTCCTGTAGAGAGCGCTGCCTTGTGCGAGTGGTATGAGTTGACGTTTGAGCCAGGTGGTGCCTTGCGGTCAGCGCCGCATGTCGAAGGCACGCGCGAGCACTTAACGGTTCTGTCGGGTCGGCTGGAAGTCGAATCAGCAGGAGAGAACGGTGTCGTTGAGGTGGGAGGCACCGCGCGCTATCCAGCAGACTGTGATCATGCCCTGATCAATACGGGCGACAAAGAGGCCGTAGCTTTGCTCGTCGTTGAGCGTTTACAGGGACTTTAGGCCGAGCTTTTTCTCTAAACTTTATTCAAGACAAACCAAAGGGCGCTTTTCTTATAGGAGGAGCGCCCTTAGGTTTTGGCATAGATGGTATGGTTTTAGTTATTTATTGCCAAATCAAAGCCCTCATCTTTCCAGCCTTCCACACCCCCGATTAGCTCTTTGACCTGATAACCGAGTTTTGCCAGACGTACAGCGGCTTTATTCGCGCCGTTGCAATGTGGGCCGGCGCAGTAAACTACAAACAAGGTGTCATCTGGGTAATCCCTCATTTTTCGGGCGATGATCTTGCCGTGTGGCAGGTTGATCGCTTTTGGAATGTGGCCCTGATTATAGAGGTCAGGCGATCGCACGTCCAAAAGGACAAAATCCTGAGTCTGCTCGGTCAGGGCGTAATGGGTATCCCAACAATCAGCTTCCAAACGAAGGCGTTTTTCAAAGTGGGCCAGGGCTTCTTCTGGGTTTGCAGCGGGGACGATGGCGACGGCTGAAGGCATTGATCTATCTCCATAATTCTAAGAACTAATAACTTACTGCAATCAACATAAGGCATCATTTTAAGCTTGCCCATTGGCATAAATGACTATATACGTGTATATTATGCCAATTAGATAGTGTTCTTTGTATGCCGAAGAGAGTTGAAGATATGACGTTAAAACCAAACCATCTCGTTGCAGCAGTCATTTATGACGGGCTCTGTACCTTTGAGTACGGCATGGTTGTTGAAGCTTTTGGCCTAGAGCGGCCAGAGTTTGAGGCATGGTATGATTTCACGACGTGTTCGGCAGATTCTGGCCCCTGTCGTGCCCTTGGGGGGCTTCAGGTGACGGCTGAAAATGGTCTTGAAGCACTGGAAAAAGCCGATACCATTGTGATTCCCGGATGGCGATCTGTGCACGAGCGGCCACCGGAAGCTTTGCTCGAAGCGATTTGGGCGGCCTATTATCGCGGCGCCCGCATTGTTTCTATTTGTTCCGGTGTGTTTGTTTTGGCAGCGGCAGGAATCTTACAGAATCAAAAAGTGACAACCCACTGGCGTTACGCCGATCTGTTGGCCGAAAAATATCCAGAGCTAAAGGTTGACCCTAACGTGCTCTATATTGATGAGGGCCGCATCATGACCTCCGCGGGATCTGCCGCAGGTCTTGATCTTTGTCTGAACATCATCCGCTCAGACTTTGGCGCTGCGGTGGCGAACAAAGTCGCGAAACGCCTGGTGTTGCCTGCACAACGCGATGGTGGGCAAGCTCAGTTTATCGATCGTCCCCAAGTGCGTCGGGAGCAGGCGATGGACGAGCTGTTGCAGTGGGTTCGTGATCACATCCAGATGACGATCAAGGTTGAGGATCTCGCCAAACGCGCCCATATGAGCCTACGGACCTTTATCAGGCGTTTCAAAGAGGCCACAGGTCTTCCGCCTGCAAAGTGGATGATTCAAGAACGCTTGGCGCTGGCCTGTACGTGTTTGGAAGAAACTGCGATGACGGTAGAAGAGGTCGCAACTCATTGCGGCTTTGGTATTGCTGATACCTTGCGTCACCACTTCCGGGATCAAATGGGAATCAGTCCAACCCGCTATCGTCAAAACTACCAATTGATCTAAGTCTGATTTAGATAAAGAATCAAAATCAATTTTCAGAGTTAAAGCATCTCAGATGCAGTGTGTTTTTGAATCAAAGATAGATCGCACATCCTCTATCTTCTAGCGTTTGTAGCCACTTGGGGTGTTCTCGAAGGTGGCTCCAGCGCAAGTCGAGTTTTTTGAGGTTCGGTAGGCCGACAAGTGAATCAGGTAGAGTAAGAAAGTGGTTCGCTCTGAGGTCGAGATGAATCAAATTGTCTAGCTGACCAATTGATTCAGGGATTACCTGAATCTGGTTGTTGCGCAGGTCCAGAATTTCCAGGTTTTTAAGGTCGCCAATATTCTTGGGAAGCCTTTGTAGTTGATTTCCGTTGAGATAAAGCTCTCTCAAGCCTTTCAGCCTACAAAGTTGGTCTGGGATCTCTGTAAGGCCATTGTTATAAAGTCGAAGTTCACGCAGGGCGGCCAAGCCAGATATCGCATCAGGTAAACAGCTCAGTTTGTTATCTGTGAGATTCAAATATTTGAGTTTCTTGAGCTGCCATAGAGATTCAGGCAATTCTGCAATCAAAGTATTACTGGCATAGAGAATCTCGAGCTTACTTAGTTGCCCGATAGTATGCGGCAGGGACTCCAGTCCTTGGTGACTAAGGTCGAGAATCTGGAGCTCTGATAACGCGCCCAATGATTCAGGCAACGTCTTGAGGTCATTGCCATAGATATAAAGCTCTTTCAGGGATTTCAATTGAGAGAGGTTATCAGGGCAGGCCTTGACCTTATTGCGTCCAACAAAGAGCTTTTCCAGTTTATCAAAAGATAAAAAGACATCCGGCAGAATCTCAAAGCCACATTTCTCAGCCGCTATATGTACGACTTCGCCATCACACTGTCGGTAGCATACAGCCCCATCAGCGCGCTCAGTAATATGGGAAACCTCGCAGATAGAGGTAATAGAGGCTATTGAGCTCAAGGATTCTAGGGGATGGGTCATGTTATGCCTGGATTCAGTTTAGCTTTAAGGACTCGTCATATTTACCTGTGGTATTATTCATCTTTGTACCGATATGGGAAGAATGAATCAGGCCCGAAAACGAAATTTCAATAAAAGTGCGGCTTGACGAATCCTATATACTAGATAATATATCTGTTATATTGAATTTCTACTGAAACAGGATCCGAGCAGGGTAATGAGCAGATCAATCATCAAACATCTCACTGGCGAACTCGCAACGCTTAAAGAAACTGGTCTCTACAAAGCAGAGCGTGTGATCGAATCCGCGCAGGCTCCTGAGATCAAAGTGCATTCGAGCGGAGAAGTGCTGAATTTTTGCGCCAATAACTATCTTGGCTTTTCTGATGATCCTGGTTTAGTAAGCGCGGCACAAAAAGCATTGGATACCTACGGATTTGGTTTGTCGTCGGTGCGTTTTATCTGTGGCACCCAGGATATCCATAAGGAACTCGAAGCACGCCTGTCCACGTTTTTAGGCCAAGAAGACACTATCCTTTATTCCTCATGTTTTGACGCCAACACAGGCCTGTTTGAAACAATTCTTGGGTCCGAAGACGCCGTTATCAGTGATGCCTTGAATCACGCTAGCATCATCGATGGTGTTCGGTTGTGCAAAGCAAAGCGTTATCGCTACGCCAACAGTGATATGGCCGAACTGGAACGCTGCTTGATAGAGGCACAAGATCAGCGATTCAGGTTGATCGTGACAGATGGCGTATTTTCAATGGATGGCTATATCGCCAACCTGCCTGAGATCTGTGATCTTGCAGATAAATATGACGCACTGGTGATGGTGGATGACAGCCATTCCGTCGGGTTCATGGGACCAAACGGTGCTGGGACGCCGGATTACTGGGGCCTGGGTGATCGCGTGGATATCATCACAGGAACACTTGGTAAGGCACTGGGTGGCGCATCTGGTGGCTATACTTCTGCAAAAAAAGAGATCGTCGACTGGCTGCGTCAACGCTCACGCCCTTATCTGTTTTCCAATTCGCTAGCCCCTGTGATCACGGCAACGACTCTCTCCGTTCTTGACCGCGTTGAAAATGGTCACGACCTTCGGGCAAAGCTGGTTGAAAACAGTAATCATTTCCGTAAAGGCATGGCCGAACTGGGCTTTAATCTATTGCCGGGCGAGCACCCGATTATTCCTGTAATGATCGGCGATGCGGCCCTTGCGACCAAGTTGGCAGACGCACTGCTCAAGCGGGGCATTTATGTCATCGGTTTCTCCTTCCCGGTGGTGCCAAATGGTCAGGCGCGAATTCGCACACAAATGTCGGCTGCACACAGCATAGAACAAATCGACCGTGCCATAGTCGCTTTCGGCGAAGCCGGAAAAGAACTGGGTATTATAAAAAAATAACCAAATTGATACCCTCAATTTGGCAAGCGTGACCACGCGCCCGAGCCTATGCAAGGTAAAGCTTGTGCGGCACTTGAGCGCAAATACGCTTTCCCTTGAGAAAGCGGTACAGAGTCCTCGGTGGCGTCTGAACGTGATTTAAGGGATGAACCAAATTGATACCCTCAATTTGGCAAGTCCGACCGGGCGCCCGAGTTAATACGAGGTAAAGCCTCAGTGGCGCTTGAACGATAGAGAAGTTCTCTTCTTAGAGAACTGAGCGATATTAATAAAACCAGCCTGTAGGCTGGTTTGGAGTTATAAAATGAAAACCTTGGCAAAACTAAAGTCTGAACCCGGTATCTGGATGCGCGATGAGGCCCTGCCTGAAATCGGCCCGAACGATGTTCTGATCAAGATCAGGAAGTCTTCGATTTGTGGCACCGATGTTCATATCTACAATTGGGATGACTGGGCCAAGGCAACGATCCCTGTGGGTATGACCGTGGGTCATGAGTATGTTGGCACCATTGAAAAGATCGGGAGTCAGGTTTCCCATCTGGAAATTGGTCAGCGTGTTTCTGGTGAAGGGCATCTTACTTGCGGGCATTGCCGCAACTGCCGGGCGGGCCGTCGACATCTTTGTCGTAATACAGAGGGCGTCGGCGTAAACCGCACAGGTTCCTTTGCCGAATACCTCTGCCTGCCAGCCACCAATGTTTTCATTCTACCCGATGATATTACGGATGATATCGCAGCTATCCTCGATCCTTTTGGTAACGCCGCTCATACCGCACTTTCCTTTGATGTGGTTGGCGAAGACGTGCTGATCACAGGTGCAGGCCCCATTGGCATAATGGCCGCGGCGATCTGTAAACATGTCGGTGCGCGCCACGTGGTGATCACAGATATCAATCCCTACCGTCTTGAGCTTGCAAAAAAGATGGGCATCCGACACGCGATCAACGTCACCGAAACCTCAGTCGAAGAAACCATGCGCGACCTTGGTATGACTGAGGGTTATGACGTTGGCCTTGAAATGTCAGGCAGTGAACCGGCCTTTAATTCGATGCTGGCTGCCATGAACCACGGCGGCAGTATCGCGATGCTCGGTATTCCGCCGGGGGATATGGGGATCGACTGGAATCAGGTGATCTTCAAAGGCCTGGTGATCAAAGGCATCTATGGCCGCGAAATGTTCGAAACCTGGTACAAAATGTCAGCCCTGATCCAAGGCGGCCTCGACCTAACCCCGATCATCACTCACCACTACAACATCGACGACTTCCAAGAAGGCTTCGATGTCATGCGCTCTGGTAATTCCGGTAAGGTGATCTTGGATTGGGGTGGTTCGGAGTAGCGCCTTTGTTCGAAAAGGAAATTTAGTATTTTATCGTTTATAATTTGTATTCAGAAAATGCCTTAAGGGTGTAATCGCCTACGATAAATGAAAAGAGCTCTAATACTTCAATTTTTGATTTTCCTGCGGCTGTCGCTTTAATTAAATCATTAAAAGGTACATCAACCTGAAGATTAAGCCTTGGATTAATTAGTAAAACACTTTTCCATTCTAGCGTTTCTTTTTCAATTGCAGAAGAATAGCTTAGTAACCAGTACATGAGAACCTGGCGGTAGTCTGCTGAACTAAAATGTCTATTAGTACACTTAACTTCGATAAGCTTATCTGTAATAGAGAAATCTCCTTCCCCAGAAGAAATCCACTGATACCCTGGAATTTCAGGCGAACTAATCAAAACACTATTGGTTTCGCTTTTACGGATTTCAGTTAGCATTTTGAAAAGATTTTTCCCAACCAAATCAGCAACTAGTTTGTCAACTTCTTGGAGTGTCTCAGGAAGGTTTGCATCAAAATGACGTTGCTGCCTACGAGTGGCAACTTCTAAGCAATCATCCCAATTAGCATTTATATTGCCATTTAGAAGTTGCTCTCCCCTTGCAAATGCAATTTCGAAAAGCATAGCTCGGTTGAGGTGGCTTGCCTGAATAGACTGGTCAGGAAGTGCTTTAAGTTCTTTGTAAGAAGTTGACTTCTTGTTGAAATAAGCAACTATTCCGGCCGTTAGTTGTGGAAATATTACATCAAATATACCCGGAATGTCTCGTGCGACTGTACGTGGATCCTTTAATGGTAGCCGACTATACACCATCTTTAGCCCAATCAATATAAAGAGCCGCGAATGTGGGTTTGCTTTTTCGTTCAATACCTAGCTGCCAAATTTTCGGTAAGGATTTACAATATTGCTTACGAAAATGAGTGCCTTCATCTCCAAATTCTGTTGCTGCTAACCAAAGCATACGTTGAGATTGTACACCGAGATTCGCCCACTTATTCCATAATTTCATAAAACTCGGGCGATCATTCCACTGTCGCCAACAATCAATGCATGCTCGTTTAACGGTGTCTGAAGAAGAGTTAGAAAATACGTTTAATACATATTGCGCTCTTAAATTTGTTCGTTTGAATCTAATGGTTTTGAGGTAGTGAAGACAATTCGCCTCGGGTAGTAGTAAATGAGTGGAGTGTATGGAAACTTGATCAAGCATTATATCGAGATCATCGAAAATAGTATTGTTGCTTGGTTCAGCCCGTACGGCAGAAATTCCTCTCATGAGTGAGGACCACGAAGCTCTGAACGCATGTAAGTTTTTGGAATCAAGTAGTGTTTCACAAAGTTGGAGGGCCACAAGGGGAGAGTGCAGTTTTAGGGTTCTTCCAACTTGAGTTAATAAGAAAGTATCTGGTTGCCCCTTTTTAATCTCTAAACTCAATAAAACTTGGATATTTAATTTTTGTACGGTTTCTTTTAATAGGCTGTAATCAGCATCAGACGAATCAGAGTAAGGGTCAAAATGTAGATCAATTTCCTTTAGAGCTCTGCTCTCATCATCTGTTGTACCTAATTGAGTATTTACATAATCAACATAGTGTTTTGCGCTGAGGATTGTGGTTTTTGTCCTATTCAAGGACAGTCCATAATCTGCTAGAGCATGTGAAAGGGTTGATAGAGCTTTATAGGCATCTTCTTGAGATTTAGTAATAAGTGTAAAGTCGTCTACGTAACGATGCCAAATAACACCCGCATCATTAAGCATTTGGTCGATGTTGGACATCAAAAGTTCAGCTAAGATTCTTGAACATTGTCCGCCAACAGGTAACCCAAATGACCTACCTGATGTGAATTTGTTGAGTAGTCGATCTATTTGAGTAGCTATGGTTGAACTTTCAGGAAACAGATCATCAAGACTATTTTCCAACCTGTGATGATAGATATGTTCATAGAAACTGGAGATATCTGTTTGAACAACAACGGCACCTTCTTTTTCAAGTGCCTCATCCTCTAGTGTCTTTTCTCTATAAGCACGCCATGATCTATCGCGGTCAAATAATCCATCACCTTCTGGAATGTATCGATAAGAATGGGCACTTATACTGCGGTTTTTTTCGTGTTTTTCTGCGATTGCTACTCCTAGCCCGTTAAAATAAACATTCCAGAATGGTGACAATTTAGTCGTAATTCTAAACCCTGCAGAACCAGTCGGAACTAAAAGGCGTTCTGAAAATATTTGTAGTGTTTCAATTTCATTTTTAACGTGTTTTTTAGTATTTTTTTCAAGTTCAGAAAAATAAGTAAAAGCAAGTTGAGCTATTTCGTTTTTTTTCTCTTTGATAAAACGACTATCAATATCGAACGGAAGAGTATCGTTGTCTCCATGTGCGCCAATATCTACCGCAGCTCGCTTAAAATGCTCTAGTGTCACATCCGGCATAGAGTTATAGAATCCTTGTAATATTAATTGATTAGCGATTGGTAATAAAATGTTGCGATAATCAATCTGGGCGTAATAGAAGTTATATTATTTCAACCAAGGATACCTTGAAAATAGTTTTCAAATTTCAAAAAAAGAAAGATTACTTCCTATTTATTGTTACATTCCAATATAATTCTGATATTTGTTCCTCTGTGTCATAAATAAATTCAGACTCTAGGCGAGCACATGGATAATCTTTCTGCGATGGGCATCTTTGTTAAGGTGGTGAACGAAGGCAGCTTTTCGGCGGCTGCACGGGCGTCGTCTCTTACTCCTTCTGCTGTAAGCAAACAGGTTGGGCGTCTTGAAGATCGTCTTGGGGCGCGGTTGTTTAACCGTACCACCCGCCACCTTTCCCTGACCGAAGTGGGCAAGGGGTTTTATGATCGCTGCGGCCAGATTCTCGCAGATGTGGAAGAGGCTGAAGATGCGGTGGCAAACCTCCATGCTGCGCCGCGGGGAACCTTAAAGCTTAATGTGCCCGTTGCTTTTGGACGATTGTGGATTACCGGGTTGATCCCTGAGTTTATGCAGCGTTATCCCGAGATTAAACTGGATCTCAACCTCCACGACCGCTTTGTTGATTTGCTCAGTGAAGGTTATGACCTCGCGGTGCGTATTGGCGATCTGGAAGATTCCAGTTTGATCGCGCGCAAGCTGGCCGCCAACCGTCGGGTGGTCTGTGCGTCACCGGCCTATCTGGCAAAACACGGCAGCCCAAAAAAGCCGACAGATCTAGAAAACCACGATTGTCTGATCTATGCCTCTCGCGCCTTTCGTAACGACTGGCGCTTTGATGGGCCAGAGGGGGAAGAAACCGTTCATGTCACAGGTGCGGTCGAAACCAATAACCCTGAAGTCATCATGGATCTCATTGGGAAAGATATGGGCATCGGCCTTCTACCGCTTTGGTTGGTGGGCCCCGCGATCAAGGCTGGTAAGGTCTCTGAAATCCTGCCCGATTACCACGTTCCCGACAGCGCGATCTACGCTATCTACCCTCCCGGTCGCCATCTCTCCCCAAAGGTAAGAGTCTTCGTTGACTTTATGGTTGAAAAATTCAACCTCCCAGAGAATAATTTCATCTAGGGACGATTGTCCCGATCTAATTTGAGTAAGTTGTCCCCAAATTGTTCCTCAATTTGGCAAGAGTGACCCAAAAATTATGGGCGCCCGAGTTTACATCACGGGCTACTCTTGATGGTGAATACTGCGTGGTTATAAAAAGCACTAATCTATTTTAAGAGATTAATTTTGGGGAGAAAAAATGGATAAATACCTGATATCAAAATCTGAAATCGACGCTATGGAAGGCACAGCGAAGGAACATTTCCTTAACTCAAATGCGCGACGGACCAATAAGTCTCTGGGTGATCTAACAGGCCTGACAGGATTTGGTTTTCATATTATAGAAGTTGAACCCGGTCGGGAATCCACTGAATGTCACGTGCATTACCACGAAGATGAATGCGTTTATGTCCTTGAGGGGCGGGGTCTTGCCTTTATTGGCGGGGAAGAACATGAAGTCTCTGCAGGTGATTTCATCGGCTACCGCGCAGGCGGCAAAGCCCACAGCCTGACCAACACGGGTGATAAAACTTTAAAATGCATCGTGGTTGGCCAACGGCTGGATTTTGATATCGGCGATTACCCCAACCAGAACAAACGCATCTACCGCACAAAAGACCGCGCATGGGATCTGGTCGATATCAATGACATTGAGGTTATTGGTGGGAACGTCGGTAAGAAGTAAAGACTTCGTCTTGGTTATGGGGCTCCCTGATCCGGCAAGCGTGACCCTAAAATTCTGGGCGCGCCCGAGCTTATGTGAGGTAAGCCTCAGTGGCGTTTGAACGAAACAAAAGGACACATAACTCTATGTCAGAGTTTTTAGATGAAAACACCGCCCTCATCATTATTGATGTGCAGCAAGCCATTGATCAGCCTTTCTGGTCTGAACACGGCCCCAGAAACAATCCGGATGCGGAACAAAATATGGCGGCTGTGCTCAAGCTTTGGCGCGAAGCTGATCGGCCTGTATTTCATGTTCGTCACGATAGCGTAAACGCGGGATCTACCTATGCACCGGGGAAGGTAACTCATGCCTTTAAAGTTGAAGTCGCTCCCTTAGCAGGGGAAACCGTTATTGGAAAAACCGTCAATTCTGCTTTTATTGGCACGGACCTCGAAGCACGTTTGAAAGAGCAAGGAATATCAAGCCTCGTTATCATGGGGGTGATCACCAACAACTCTGTGGAAGCAACCGTGCGCCATGCTGGGAACCTTGGCTTTGATACATTTTTGGTCGAAGACGCCTGCTTTACTTTTGCCTTCCCCGATTACGCCGGAACGCTTCGATCTGCGCAGGAAGTGCATGATATGTCGCTTGCCAATATGGATGGCGAATACTGCCAGGTCATAAAGAGTTCAGACCTCTTATAAGAAGTGATTAGTTGGGAGAGAACATGGACAAATACCTCGTTAAAAAAGCCGAAATCGATTGGATGGAAGCGCGTACGACAGACCATTTTTTGAACCCTAATGCGCAGAGGGCAGGTAAGTCTTTGGGCGACCTCACAGGGTTGAAAGGTTTTGGCTTTCATATTGTCGAAGTAGCGCCGGGCAAAGATTCAACTGAATTTCATGTACATTCACATGAAGAGGAGTGTCTCTATATCCTGTCTGGTCGGGGCCTTGCCTTTATTGGCGATGAAAAACACGACGTTAGTTCTGGAGATTTCATTGGCTATCGTACAGGGGGAAAAGCCCACAGCTTAACCAACACTGGTGATGAGGCGTTAAAATATATAGTGGTCGGGCAAAGGTGCGATTTTGATATCTGTGACTACCCAAACCTCAATAAACGCATCTACTGCACAAAAGAGCCTGCTTTTGATTTGGTAGATATCGCCGACATTGAAGTTATTGGTGGTGACGCGGGTAAGAAGTAAAGACTTCGTCTTAGTTTTTAAGTCACCAAAATGATTGTTCAATTTGGCAGGTGTGATCCTCAAAAATGCTGGGAACGTCCGAGCTTATGCGAGGACCAGCCTACGCGGCGTGAGTGCAAAAGGGCCTTAGCGACTTGAGCGATACCTCCAGATCACTACCTTGATCTGGCAAGTGTGACTACGCGCCCGAGCTTATGCGAGGTAAAGCCTCAGTGGCGCTTGAACGATAAATCAATCTAAGGATATATATCCTTCAAACTCTACCTACTGATCGTAACTCCAACCATTTTTAGGCCAGCAAATATCAAAGCGCCACCAGCAACCTTGTTCAATCCATTAACCAGCGATGCCTTTATCCCCCCGCGGGTTAGACGCTCTCCCATATAGGCATAGGCACAATAGATCGGAACCTGAAAGGCATAAGTGGTGGCCCCCATGATCAGTATTTGAGGCACGATGGGTTTGGATACGTCGATAAATTGCGGCATGATGGCCGTGAAAAACAGCATGGCCTTGGGATTGGATAACATAATGAACAGTCCCTGTAAGAAGAACGCGGAGCGTTTCTTCTGGGGGGCACCGGGCTTTATGTCGATCAGGGCTGAGCGGCTGAAAAGAGCTTTGCAGCCCAAATATAATAAATAGGCAACGCCGATCCATTTTATGGCTGAGAAAACAAGGCTAGAGGCGAGTATGAGCGACGCGACACCCGTCGCCGAGAGCGTGAAATAGATCATACCGCCGACAGCAATGCCAAGAATTCCAAATATCGCTCGACCTAGACCACTACTCGCGCCTTGAGAGACCACCAAAATCGCAGAGGGGCCGGGAGAGGAAATAATAACTGCAGTGGTTACTGCAAACATGAGGAATAAGTGGAGTTCCATGACTTGTTTCCTGTAATGAAAAACGAGAGAACTTTGTTAGAGAATTTTTTCAATATCTTGGGTCATCTCGAACTCATCACTAAAACATTTGGCTAACCCTTGTGTGAAAAAATTGGCAGGTGATATTGAATTAGGCTTTTCTTTAATCCACACAAAAGAAAGATCGTCTTTACTGACTTCTTTGCCTTCTACAAGTTCGTTTAGGGCGACTGTTTCTGGATAGGTTCTTTCTAACCAGTTACTTTTGGTTTCACATTGGCATGCACTTTGTATGCTCGCCACATCTGCCGTGGCAATTTTATGCTGCAATTCTTTCATATGCTTTGACACTTGTGGTGTCATTGACCTTTGATTCAACGTACTAAACATAGTTTGAGAAATGTTTTCGGATTTGGTTCTACTCAAACATAAAGAGTAGGTAGCGGCCATTCCGGACTCATTGAAAAGAGAAGTGTATTGCGCAACCTTTAGTCGGCCACTTTCAGAATATTTTACATATTCATTACTTGGGTATTTTGCTGTTTGATTTTCCCCGGTTGTTTTACAGCCAACCAGGACTAAACATGCCAATGCTACAATTAAATTTTTCAAACCCATAATCCTCTACAATTAGGGGATGGTATGTATGTAATTGAGCCAGTTCAAGTAATTAACCAGGAAGACAGGTTAGCGGCTAAGAAAAAACAAAAAAAATCTCTTAGTATTACCCCGTCAGATTGCTGTCAGTCTCTCTCCCTAAAACAGATCCCAATATCTTTGCAGAACTTTAAGTGGGATCATAGTAATGAGACTTTACGTATATATGGCGGCGGTTGCCATTTTAGGTCTATCGGCGTGTAGCAATACGGGCGCTGATTACAGGCCGATCGTCGATGGCACACAAGATACAGCCTATGAAACAGACCTTACCGCTTGTGCCGAGGTAGCAGATCAACGTGGGTACCTGAATGGAGATGTACAAAACGGCGCCTTATTGGGCACTGGTTTAGGTGCCGTTGTGGGCGGGCTTAGCGAGGGTCTTGGTGGTGCATTGATCGGTGGCGTACTTGGCGCTGGTATTGGTGCTGGCTCTCAGGCCTGGGATACTCAGGATGAGCGAAAACAGATTGTAAAGAATTGCATGACAGGGCGTGGGCACAACGTCGTCGGTTAATGAGGTCGTTATGCAGCAAGTTTATGTTGTTTGGAATTTGGGCGCTTTTGGATGAGCGGTAAGGGCTGATATATCGTTTTGGTTTTAAGATTCTATCCCCCTAGAATTTTAAAGAGCGAAACAATTTCGATCTCCCTTATAGGCTCTTACTGTTCATCCAAAAGCGCCCAAAAAAACTCATATTTTTGGCTGATATTATTTTGAGTCTTCTGAAGGCTTCTGTTCGGCTGTGACTGCTGCTGTATAGAGCTGTTTACTGCTCACATTCATGCCGCCCAAGGGCATAAAGGTTGCTTTTTGCTCGAGATGTCGGCGGCGTTGGAATATACGGACGAAAGTGAAAACAACCAGAGTACAATTGACACCGATGAGGAACATGAAGAACCCGTTGGGTCCAGCAAGGGTCATAAACTGCGCTGCGACTACCGGTCCAATAGATGCGCCTACGCCATAGGCAATAAGTAATCCGGCAGAAACTTGGACCAATTTATCCCGATCAGCCATATCGTTTACCTGGGAAGAGGATATGGCGTAGATCGTAAAGGAAAATCCGCCGTATAGGGCAATGGCTGCGATCAGGAATATTACATCCTGTCCGGTCGCCCAAATCACAACCAATCCCAAAAGTGCTGTAGATCCGGCTGCTATGATCAATACCGTGCGTCGATCAAATCGATCAGAAATACGTCCGATGGGGAATTGTAGCAACATGCCGCCAAAAATTGCTGCAGCCATAAAGGTTGATACTTGTGGAAGGGTCAGTCCTGATTCTCCGGCAAAGACGGCGCCCATACCATTAAGCGAAGAATTGGACATACCTGCGCAAACTGTGCCGATGACCCCCACAGGAGAGGTCAGAAAAAGCTTGGTAAACTTCATTCTTTGCGGGGTGATCGGCTTGGGCGCGGTTGCACGGGTGAGTAATATCGGCACTAAGGCAAAGGAATAGACCATGGAAGCAATGACAAAGAGCTGAAATTGTGCGGGATCACCAAGCAGCAGCATAAACTGGCCTGATCCAGATCCGACATAACTTGTGATCATATAAAGCGAGAGGATTTTACCCCTGTTTTCGTTTACGGAGCGTTCGTTGACCCAACTCTCCACCACCATGATCATGCCGGCCATACAAAACCCGGTGGCAAGGCGTAACACAAACCAGAAAATCGGGTCGGCGTAGAGTATGTGTGCTAGAACGGCGACAGAAAGGATAGAAGCAAAGGCGGCAAAAGATCTGATATGTCCGACGGCAGAAATCACGCGTACAGCAAGCAAAGCCCCGACCAACATGCCGATAAACTGGCCGGTCATGATAAAACCGGTAGTCTCTGTTGAGAAACCCTCAATACGGCTACGCAGGCCAAGCAGGGTATTGATCATCCCCTGACCGAGCATCAGCATACCAAAGCTCAAGAGCAACGAGGAAATGGACTTAATCGTTTGCCACATGATTTATTCTTCTCGCTGTCTTGTAAATTTTGATAGCTGTATTTTGTCTGTTAGCAGTCTGGTTTATTTTGCCTACAAGGATCAAGCGGTTATCGCAACCGAGGTTGTTTTTATTGATAAATGTCTAGCTTTGCTAGGATATGTCCAACCTTATTGAGATAAAGAGAGCCATGATACTACCTAGACTTCTTTGGTCTGACGCTGTTGCAAATAAATTCCCTTATTTTTGATTTTTTGGTGCTCTCGGAATGCAGCCGTGATGGCATTTAACGATTCCTTTGTCTTGGGATCAAACAAGGAGGAATGCATAATGATCGACAAGGATGGTAATGGTGGCAAGCCAAGCGCGGCACTGACCTCGACGACATCCGCTGGTGCAAGCCGACAGGGGTAGGCCGCAACTGCAAGTCCGGCGGATAGCGCGGCCTCTAATGCAGAAGTTCCTCCGCTGAAGACCTCCGTCCATGGAACCGAAGCGCGATCAAGCAACTTCATTGCAACATCGCGCACGGAACAACAGGGTAAAAAACTTGCCAACTGCAGGGGTTCACCTTCGCGATACTGGAAATGCGGAGAGGCGTACCAGCCGAAATGCTCTGGGCCCAGAGTTTGGCCGTTTCGTCGATCATCATCACTGCGTACGATTACCGCATCAAGGGTGCCGTCTTCATAAGAATCAAGAAGCTCGCGGGAGTTATCGACCCTCACCTCTATCGTCAGAGTGGGGTCGAACGACTTCAGTTTTGCCAGAAGGGTGGGTAATTCTGGCCCCATCACGTGGTTGGCGATCCCGAGTTTAAAACGCCGTCGCGACGTTGTGAGGTCAGCAATTGCCCGTTCATGAGCTGCCAAAAAATCACGCGCAGACTTGATAAATATCTCACCTTGTATGGATAGACGCACCTGTCGCGGCGTCCGTTCGATCAGTTTCTTATCCAGTCTGTCTTCGAGCCTTTTCAGCTTCACGCTCACGGCACCTTGGGTCGTACCAAGTGCTTCCGCAGCCCGGGTGAAGCTCTGAAGGTCAGCGATCATTACGAAGGTCCTGACTGCATCGACCTCAAGCGTTGTCATGGTATCTATCTGTTTTTGTTGTCACTGAAATACTCTGTCATACGATTGTGTTGTGGTCAATGTTTCCCCATCTTACATCCAGTTCATCCCAAGCAGCCAGTAAGATAACTGCACACAGCCGAACGATAATCATCGAACGGTCAGTGCATCTTGCGGCGGATCGAAGACGTAAGGTCAAATTATGAATTTTAATGTAATCTCTCGAAATCTGGTGGCTCTGGCTGCCGTGTGCTTATCGGCGCTGATGCTGGGATTAGAAATATCCAGTATCCCGACTATCTTACCAACATTGGAACATGTCCTTCCGGCTGACTTCAAACAGCTTCAATGGATCATGAACGCGTATACTATTGCCATGACCACCTGCCTGATGGCGATGGGTGCCTTGGCCGATCGCTTTGGTCGCAAGCGCATCTTTATGGTCGGCATCGTTATTTTCGGCGTCGCGTCTCTCGTCTGTGGATTGGCGACCAGCGCGCCTATGCTGATCGTGGCCCGGTTTTTTCAGGGAACAAGTGCTGCGGCTATGCTGGCCTGTCAGGTTGCTGCATTGTCTCACCAGTTCCGCGATGGGCGAGAGCGGGGGATGGCCTTTGGCTGGTGGGGTGTCATTTTTGGGATAGGACTGGGTTTCGGCCCCATCGTCGGCGGATTGATTGTTGCACTGTCGAACTGGCAATGGGTGTTTCTCGTGCATGTGGTTCTGGCGATTATTACTTTGATCCTGGTACGTACTGGGGTCGAAGAATCCGTCGACCCAGATGCTGGCCGAATTGATCTCGTTGGTATGACGACGCTCTCGATATCCGTCTTCGGTTTGGTTTATCTCATCACTCAGGGTGAGAGCCTGAGCCCCGACAACCTTGCTGGAATGATCATTGCGGTTGTTAGTGTCGTAAGCTTTCTTTTCTTCGTTTTTGTCGAAAACAGGGCTGCGCGACCAATGTTCGACTTCGCAGCTTTTCGTATCCGAAATTTTTTCGGCGCACTCTTGGGTTCGTGTGGCATGAATTTCAGCTTTTGGCCCTTCGTGATCTATCTGCCGATCTATTTTCAGGCCGTCTTAGGCTATGACAGCGTGACGACGGGGCTAACTCTTCTTGCCTATACACTGCCGACGTTGATCGTCCCGCCGTTCGCTGAACGGCTGTTACTACGCTTTGGACCCGGGGTGGTCATTCCGCTCGGACTATTTACCATTGGCACAGGCTTCTTCCTCATGCACTTCGCAGCAACGAGCGACCATGCGGGTTGGATGACCATGCTACCGGGGTGCATTTTGGCCGGAATTGGCTTGGGACTGACAAATACGCCAGTGACAAATACGGCCACCGCATCGCTTCCTATCGAGAGAGCCGGCATGGCCTCAGGCATGGATATGAGCGCCCGAATGATCTCGCTCGCGATTAATATCGCGCTCATGGGGTTCATTTTGCTTCAGGGAATTCAGTCCGGCCTCGAACAGGTGATTCCGGGCGATCAAATCCAAGCACTCGCAGAGGCTCTTGCAGCCGGAAACCTCGGCGCAGGCAAAGCTGCGGGTGTTTCTATTTCGATGTCACGTCATGCGCTCGCGCAAGGTTTTGGCTGGGTGATACTCTATGGTGCGGTCTGTGCTTGGGGGCTTTCAGCACTCAGTTTGGTTGTTTTCGGTCGAAGGGCATTATCATCGGCCTATTGAGATACGACGATATTGTAGTAAAAAATGGAGGACAAATATATGCGTATAAGCCTTGTTGGAGCTGGTTCAATGGCCCAGGCCATCACGAAACATGCTGTCAAAGCAGGTCATCAAGTTATGATCAGTAATTCGAGAGGCCCTGAAACTTTGGTTCAACTGAGCAAGGTCCTCGGTTGTGAGGCTGGTACGGTGGATGAAGCGGTGACGTTTGGCGAAATCGTTTTCATTGCAATTCCGCTTGTCGCTTACAGCTCGATCCCTGTTGCCCCTCTTGTGGGTAAAGTTGTTGTGGATTTACTTAACTATTTCCCGCATCGGGATGGCCATATTTCAGAACTTCAAGATGGCGAGGTTACGACGAGCGAATTTTTAGCGCGACATTTACCGCAGTCGCGCATCGTAAAAGCATTTAATGCAATCACGGTTGAGGACTTAGAAAAAGATGCGCGTCCTGCCAATTCTCCAGATCGACGTGCGCTTCCCATTGGCGGTAACGATGCCGAGGCTAAAAAGATAACGACACGTCTGATGGATCAACTTGGCTTTGATGTCGTCGATGGTGGCTCGCTTATAGAGACTTGGCGATTTGAGCGCTTTAGGCCAGCCTATTGTGTCCCACTAAATAAGGACAAGCTAGAAAGGGTTCTGTCCGCGACTATGCGTGAAACGAAAGTTCCCGATGGCTATTGGCTTAATCCTGATTCTATTCCTGTTTAGCACGATAGTACGGCCATAGCCCTACCAAAACAGGATGGGGGTTGGCCGTTTATGTGGGTTAAGTTATTTAAATTAAGATGCACATTTTAAGATACGTATTGAGCCCATTTGCCTGGCGTGACACCAAAGGCTTGTTTGAAATGGCGGGTCAGGTGGCTTTGGTCGGCAAAACCAACAGCGAAGGCCACATCGGCCAAGGGGTGTTGTCGTTCGATCATGCTCCGGGCAAATTCAAGTCGCCGCATCAGTAAAAACCGATGCGGGCTGGTACCGAAACTTGCCCGAAAGTGTCGGGAGAGGGCGTAACGATTGAGATTGGTAATTTCCTCTAACTCTTCTGATCTTACCGTTCGAAAAGCATTTTCATAGAGAAAGTCGCGGGCAAGATTGGCTGCTTTTCTACAGGATTTATCTGGTTGTTTAGCAAGGTCATCACTATGTCGCACCAGGCCCTGAGCAATTCCGCTAATGGCGTCACTGGCGGCGAGATCACTTAACTCACCATTCATTTGCCCAAGCACTTCGATCATCGCGCGTTGCAAGGCAGGATCTTCGATAATCGGGGCGTTCACAAAGGGCAAACCTTTGAATGTCTCACCTAAGGCCTCACACACCACTGAAGGTTCCAGATACAACATGCGATAAAGCAGTCCTTGATCCGTGCCCGATCCGCCATCATGTAATTCGTCGGGATGGAGGACAATAATGCGACCGGGATGACTGTATCGCCTTTCGCCCCGGTATTGAAAGGCCTGAATACCTTGCATGGTCAGGCCCAGGGCATAGGTGTCGTGTCGGTGGGGGGCGAAAAAATCCCCGATAAAGCTGGCTTCAATTCGTGACATACCTGGAACGGAAGGCGCGGAAGTTATTTTGGCAACATCACCAATTTGAGGCAAAGAAGATCTGTACGTACGTTCAGGACCTGTGCCGTACTTTCCTTCTTTATTGATGTTTTGTTCCATTGATAACAGCCTAAATATCGCAGCTCGAAATGCGTGAAATGTTCCTTAGATCTTGACTATGATTTCTCTTTTATACACCGATTTACAAGAATTCTTGCATTATTTCAAATTGATAACTCTAGTTATCAATTGAATGCATAAAATTTTTCTAAAATATTTGTTATAAAACGAATGTTATAAAATAATATTCGTCAAATTATGGGTATGCTCTATAAATTGGTTGTTCAAAGGTTCTGCACAAACGTTCAAGACGAGTACAGTTTATTTCGTGTTGAATGGTGGTTTCTTCTATTAGTAATATCCGGAAAATAGAGACCAGAAATGTCCAAAATATTTGATACTAAAATCGCAATCGTTTTACGCGAAGATTTGATGCCATGGCAGGCTCTGAACGTGACAGCCTTTTTAACTGGTGGGATAACCGCACAATACGGAGACATTATCGGTTCAGACTATCAAGATCGTGCGGGGAATATTTACAACGCTTTGATCAGGCAACCAATTATCGTTCTCTCGGCAGCAAATGAAATCCTGAAAAAGGTTCATGAGCGTTCCTTAAAACGTGGAGTAAAGTCGTCACTTTATATCGAAGAGATGTTCTCTACTGGCCATGATGATGCCAATCGTGCGGTTTTTGCTGAGTATGATCCAGAAGATGCTAGGGTTGTCGGTATTGCTCTTCACGCAGACAAAAAACTGGTCGATAAAATTATCAAAGGCGCAAAGATGCACAGGTAAGGATGTGTCTTCCTTTGCGGTATGGCTAAGATCAGCTTTGCCGTAAGGGAGGCAGAAAACCTTCAGAATGATCGATTTTAATTATTGGAAAGTGTTGCTATATTTTCGATAAGATAGGTAAGTTATCCCATTAACTTTATTCCATCTATTCAAAATCATATTTTTTCAAGAGAAAATGATGCGTGTTATTTTATCGATTATTCTAATGTCAATTTTAGCCGGATGTAATGCGACAACTCATGAAGATTCAAGCCAATCAATTACGGCAAAACTGACTTCTCAATTAAGAAGTAGCAAGTTTTATCACGATCCTATGATGATGGCTAAACGTGTGACAAACGATGTGGTTGTCCGACACTCCCTAAAAGTAGGTGACTTTAAGCGTTATGATGTAAGTACACTAGAAGTATTGGCAAAAGTAAAAATGCGCTTTGATGATCCAGGGAAAAGTATCATATATCAAAGTACTTACATGGAATTAGCTGAAATTTCGAAGAAGATAAAAAATTCAAACCAATCAAATAAACCAGAGACTAATTCGAGAATCTCTAATCGACATAAAGCGTTTTTGAAAAAATTAGAGGCTAGTATAATCAGTATTACGGAAAAAGAGACATCTCAAGCAGCAGCTTGTGCTGCAGATTATACCTGGAATGATTTCCCGAGTAACCAAATGGAAATTTTTAATAAAATGGTGTTAGGAACCGAGTTAACACCAGAAGAAACCGTGAGCTTGACATATAACCCGCCAGATAAAGTTTCGAAGGGAATAATCAGCAAATCCGTTAGTTGTCTTCTTGTTTCTTTGGGACTATTTGACCAGTTTAAAGCCCTCTCAAAATAACACTATTTAGAATCTCATGAGTGGGGTTTATGTTTTTTCTATCCCCTGAAACAGATTCTTGTCCGTCTTTGCCGCGGCTGCCAGATAGTCAAGAAGAGCACGCACGCGTGCATTTTTTTGCAAATCTTTATGTGTAACCAACCAAAGTTCGCCCTCTGTCTCCTTTATGGGACAGAGGATGGGCGTGAGCCCTTGCCAACGACTTCCTGTCAAACAGGGAAGTAGCGTTAAATCTGGTCCGTTGGCCGCCAATTGAGCGTTGGTGATCATACTACTGCTCTCATAAGCGATCTTGTAGTTGGGGACGTTTGTCTTTACCCCTTTTGATTAGCTGGGTGAGGGGCCACCCACTCAGGTTATTAACCTTTTTCCGGTGAAGATCATGACAAGGCCCGCAACAGCTATGATATTAAGTCCGTATTTTCCGTAGAAAACTGCTTCATAAGTAATGCCATGAAAGACTGAGTATTTAGAGAGGGTGGGGCGGTGTGAAGTTGTATCATTGCGTAATCCCAAGTCACAGAGGGAATGAAAGGTCTGATAACAATATCAGAATCTTCACCATCTATCACAAAGGGATCAAGAATAGACACACCGGCTCCTCTTCTTACCAATTCGTATATTGTTCTTTGTGTTCGGGTCTCGATTGTCAATTTTCGTTTTACTTTTTCATGAATGAAAACCGTATCGATTAACGCTCTAAAAGGACTTCCTGCGGAGAGGGATATAAACGGTTCTGATTTTAGGTCCTTGGCATGGATTTGAGATTTTTCACTTAAAGGATGGCCTGCGGGCAAAACGCAAACGGCCTTTTGCTGGCAAAAAGTTTGAATTTTCAGATTTACAGAATCTTGTCCCATCATTGAAACAACCCCGATATCGAAGCGTTGTGAGCGGACCATTTCAAGGGCTTGGATCCGGGGAGCTGTCTCAAGTTCGATGCTGACTTTGGGGTAAAGCTTGGTAAATTCAGAAATCAAGGAAGGTAAGAAGCTTTCGACACAGACGGGCATTGCGACAATCCGAAGGCTGCCCTGCTGCTGATTAACAATAGCTTCTGCAGTCGTTCGGATTTCCTCCAAACCAATAAAGGCGCGATCCACTTCGCGGTAAAGTGCTTGCGCTTCGGGAGTTGGTTCCAGCCGATTTGGTTTTCTTATGAAGAGTTGCAATCCAGAGCTAAACTCAAGATCAGAAATTAATCGGCTGATAGCTGGTTGTGTAATGAACAGCATTTTTGCGGCTTCTGTGCCTGAGCCCGTAACCATTACAGCTCTAAATGCTTCTATTTGACGAAAATTCATAGAAATAACGACCTGACTATAGATAGTTATCATTTTAGCATAACATTTTGATATACACTATGGGTATTAACTGATTTGCTCTGATGCTGTAAAAAAGAAAACAATGCTGCCATTGCTAATAATTACGAAGGCAAGGCAGCATGGAATGGGCGTTACTCTTACTGGTTACTTTTCTCGCCGCAACCGTTCAATCAGCAACGGGTTTCGGTTTTGGATTGATAGCTGTATCTGCCTTTTTGATCATGCTTGATTCAGTAGCCGCAATTCAAATTGTGATCATAATCACCCTGATAATGTCATGTGTTCACTGGCCAAAGCTGAAAGGCCTAGCACCTGCCCATTTATTAAAATGGTTATCGATCGGCTGCACACTCGGCTTTCCAATCGGTGTATTGGCTTATAACCAGCTTGATCTTGAAGCCATTAAGATGGCTGTCGCAGTTTTGATCATATTGATTAGCGTGCAAAACGGTTGGCATTTACTCAAGAGGCAAAGAAAAGACCTTACTCCCGGTAACGAACCTAATCCCGGTAACGAACCTAATCCCGGTAACGAACCTAATCCAGGCAACGAAGGGCAAAGACCCGGTGCTATCATGGGGGTTGGTGTTGCATCCGGTCTTATGGCCAGCGCCATGGCGATGCCGGGCCCGGCAGTTATGCTGTATCTTTCGAGGACCAGGCTCGGTAAAAATGAAATTCGCGCCACCATTCTTACATTTTTTGTATTTTCCTATGCCGGAGCTTTGGTGCTGCAAACCGTATTTATCGGTATTGAAATCCAAACGTGGATAACTGCCGGGATGCTCACGCCATCTGCACTAATCGGAGTGGTAGCTGGTCACTTACTTAAAAAAAAATCAATCAACAACTTTTTAAGGGGCTGGTTTTACTAATCCTGCTGCTGACTGGTTTATTCATGATTTTCAACCTGTAATTCTTTTATTTCGTCCAAAATAGCAAGAGAGATCAACATGTTAACCGACAAGTACCCTCGGGTAGAGCTATCCCATACGCCGACACCGCTGGAGAGTCTCGAGAATTTGAGCAAGAAACTCGATGGCCCTTGCATTTGGGTTAAACGTGATGATTGTACCGGTCTTGCCATGGGTGGAAATAAAGTACGCCAACTGGAATACTATATCGGTGATGCAATCTCCAAGGGTGCGGACACGCTGCTTACGACTGGGGCCGTGCAATCAAACCATGTGCGTTTGACGATTGCTGCCGCTCGGAAGTTAGGTTTGGAAGTCGAGGTTCAGCTGGAAAAACGCGTGGACGGTCGGCAACAAGAATATTACGATTCAGGCAATCCTTTCCTCATGAAACTAATGGGCGCAAAAATCCATTATTATCCAGTGGGTGAAGATGAAGAAGGCGCAGATAGCGCTCTCTTTGAACGAGCCGATGAAATTCGTAAGGCCGGTGGAAAACCCTATGTCATTCCACTGTCTGGTAATAACCACGTCCCTTACGGTTCTCTAGGTTATGTACGTTGTGCTGAAGAACTCCTGTTACAGTTTCAACAACGATCTCTTAAAATTGATGGCATCGTGCTTCCAACCGGGAGCGCAACGACCCATGCCGGAGTATTGAGTGGGCTGCGCGCTTTGGGGTGCAACATCCCTGTTTACGGCTTTTGCGTCAGGCGTGATCAAGAAGCTCAATCTCAACGCGTATTAGCCAAAGCAACTGAAGTTGCGGAGATGATCGGGTGCCCCGGTGTTGTCACGAAAAACGATGTCTGGACCGATGACAGAATGCTGCGTCCGGGCTATGGCCAATTAAACGATGATTTATTGGAAGCATTGCGTTTGAACGCCACCTGTGAGGGCTTGCTTCTGGATCCCACCTATACCGGGAAAGCAATGGCAGGGCTTATTCATTTGATCTCCAGCGGCCACTTCAATCGAAATCAGAACGTCGTATTTTTACATACCGGAGGCACGCCAACTCTATTCGGGTATCCGGAATTACTCCAGGGAATGTTCGGTGACACGCAAACCCAAGCCACCCTTTTGGCAAGCTAATCAGGAAAATAGAGATGACAACAACGATTGAAGAACGGCTTAAGACTTTAGCTATCGATTTACCGGAAGCTACGGCACCCGTTGCCAACTATGTCCCCTATGTCTGCACTGGCAATCTAGTTTTTGTGTCCGGCCAGTTGCCAATGGCAAACGGTGAAATCATTTGCAAAGGCCAAGTCGGTGCCGATGTTTCCATTGAAGATGCGCAGACTGCAGCGCGCCAATGTGTGCTGAACCTTATTGCCCAGGCCAAATCGGCCTGCAATGGGGATTTGGAGAAGGTGAAGCGTGTGGTTCGGCTTGGAGGATTTGTGAACTCTGCAGCCGGATTTACAGACCATGCTTTGGTGATAAACGGCGCCTCGGATCTCATATGCGAGGTGTTTGGCGATAGAGGTAAACACGCCCGCGCTGCTGTCGGATCTTCATCCCTGCCATTTGGCGTATCAGTTGAAGTCGATGTCATCTTCGAACTGGAAGATTAATTCCTTTGTACCCGAGATAAGCCTCACCCCGGGACATCTGTTTTTGAGGCAAAAAATCAAAAATAACAATAATAAATGGGAGTGTTTTAATGTTGAAGTTATCTAATAATCCTAAGTTCCTTGCTTTGGCTGTGGCCGGAATTATAGCATCGGGATTTAGCACCCAGGCCTTTGCTCAAACCAAGACCCATGTATCAATCGGTACTGGCGGGCAGACCGGGGTTTATTATGTTGTTGGTCAATCGATTTGTAAAATGGTCAACCGCACCAGCAAAGAACACGGCCTGCGCTGTTCAGCGCCGTCCACTGGTGGATCTATCGCCAACTTGAACTCTATCCGTGATGGTGGTCAGGATATGGGCGTTGCTCAATCCGATTGGCAGTATCACGCTTATTACGGTACCTCCAAATTCACCAAGGCGGGTCCTAACAAATCTTTACGTGCCGTTTTCGCAGTTCATCCAGAGCCCTTTACTGTTGTTGTGAGGTCTGATTCAGGTATTACGCACTTTGACCAACTGGTTGATAAGCGTGTGAATATTGGTAATCCCGGTTCCGGCCAACGCGGTACGATGGAAGTATTGATGGACCTTAAAGGATGGGACAAAAAGAGCTTTCAACTGGCCTCTGAATTAAAGTCCAGTGAACATTCGCAAGCCTTGTGTGACAACAAGATTGATGCCTTGGTTCATACTGCGGGCCATCCCGTAGCAAATATTAAAGAAGCTGCGACCAGCTGTGACGTTCGTATTGTTCCCGTAACTGGTGAATATGTGGACGGCTTGGTTGAGGCAAATGCCTATTATTCCGCTGCGCAAATTCCTGGCGGTATGTATCAAGGCACAGACAAGGCAATCGATACCTTCGGTGTTGGCGCGACCTTTGTTTCTTCAGACAAAGTATCAAACGACACCATTTATCACCTGGTAAAAGCCGTATTTGAAAACTTCGATCGTTTCAAACGCTTGCACCCGGCTTTCGCCAATCTAAAACCAGAAGACATGATTAAAAATGCTCTGTCGGCACCTCTGCATGATGGTGCAGTTCGTTATTACAAAGAACGTGGCTGGTTGTAATAACAGACGACTGATTGCTTCTCCCTCCACTGGTTTGTTCGACATCCAGATGGTGGGAGAAGTTTTATTCAATATGGCAATTTCCTTCCGATGCCTGCGAGTTAACGGTAGGAACTCTGGGAGTTTAAAATGGATGATCAGGTCAAGAATACACCTGTTGATGTCGGTGACGATGTGGATGACATGGTCGTTTCAGCGGATACCGGAGGACGAAAACCTTTTGGGGTCACGCAGAAAGTAATCTTGGGAACGGCCCTTACTTGGTCTCTGTTTCAGATATGGATAGCCTCACCACTTCCTTATATGGTCGATATTGACTGGCTCCGCTTTAACGGAAATCAAACTCGTTCAATTCATTTAGCTTTTGCCATATTCCTGGTGTTTTTAAGTTTCCCACGGTCAATTAAATCACCACGATCATATGTGCCGTTAACGGACTGGATCGTGGCTGGGGTTGCGGCTTTTTGTGCTGCTTATTATTTTCTCGATTACGAAGCCATTTCTGAACGTGTTGGTGCGCCATCGACACAAGACATCGTTGTTGCCTGCATTGGCGTACCTTTGTTACTAGAAGCTGCGCGTCGAAGCTTAGGTCCGGCCTTGGTCGTCATCGCTGTCTTGTTCCTGCTCTATAGTTTCTATGGCAATTACATGCCAGAGCTGATCGAACACAAAGGCTACTCCCTGTCGCAGGTGGTTAATCACCAATGGGTAACAACAGAGGGTGTTTTCGGTGTTGCTCTGGGGGTTTCTACCGACTTTGTTTTCTTATTTGTACTTTTTGGGGCTTTGTTGGAAAAAGCGGGTGCTGGTAACTATTTTATCAAACTGGCATTTTCTCTGTTGGGTCATTTTAAAGGCGGACCAGCCAAAGCAGCCGTTGTAGCTTCAGGCCTTACGGGCGTTATTTCAGGCTCATCGATAGCCAACGTCGTAACCACTGGTACCTTCACAATGCCAATGATGAAACGGGTCGGGTTTTCGGCTGAAAAAGCAGGCGCGGTTGAAGTCGCATCATCCGTGAACGGACAAATCATGCCCCCCGTGATGGGCGCGGCCGCTTTCTTGATGGTCGAATATGTCGGTGTTAGTTATATCGAAGTAATTACGCACGCTTTCTTACCCGCGTTAATTTCCTATATCGCCTTGGTTTATATCGTTCATCTCGAAGCCTTAAAGCACAACATGAACGGATTACCCCGTCGTCCTAATAGTCAGAGTTTTATCCGTAAGATTTCAGGATTTTTGCTTGGTTTTCTAGGCTTTTCAGGTATGGCTGTGGCCGTCTATTACGGTATGGGGTGGATCAAACCCATGGCTGGAGACTACAGCGGCTGGATCATCGCAGGATTAATCTCGATTACCTATGTTTTGCTCGTTCGTTACAGCACCTTTTTTCCTAAAATTGAGACGGATGATCCCAATAAACCGATTGAAGAACTACCTGCTCCAGGACCGATTTTCAAAGCTGGTCTTCATTTTCTGTTGCCGGTCATCGTTCTAATTTGGTGTCTGATGGTCGAGCGTCTATCACCAGGATTGAGTGCCTTTTGGGGTTCTACCTTACTCATCTTTATCATTGTTACGCACCGCCCTCTCGATGCTTATTTTCGGGAGCATCAAAACGCAATACCAGAACTAATCGGAGGCTTTCTTGACCTAAGAGATGGGCTCATTACCGGGGCACGTAATATGGCGAGTATTTCCATCGCCACAGCCACGGCCGGCATTATTGTTGGTGCGGTATCTCAAACCAGTATTGGTTCTGTCCTGGCTGATGTGGTTGAAGTTCTTTCCTTTGGCAATTTAGCTCTGATGTTAATCCTCGTCGCCTTTCTTTGCCTCATCCTAGGCATGGGTTTGCCAACGACAGCAAATTATATTGTTGTCTCGTCCTTATTGGCGAATGTCATCGTTGAGTTGGGTGCCCAGAACGGCCTGATCGTGCCTTTGATCTCGGTGCATCTGTTCGTGTTCTATTATGGCCTGATGGCCGATGTTACACCACCTGTCGGTCTCGCTTCATTTGCAGCGGCGGCTATATCAGGAGGCAACCCTATAAAGACGGGTATTATCGCCTTTGGTTATTCCATGCGGACAGCAATTCTTCCCTTTATCTTCATCTATAACACCGACTTATTATTGATTGATGTTGGTTGGTTAGAGGGCATATCTATCTTTGTCATTGCTACGATCGCGATGCTGGCTTTCACCGCCGGAACGCAAGGATACTTTATCACCCATTCTAGAAAATTAGAATCAGCCTTGTTGCTGCTTGCCGCTTTCAGTCTGCTTCGCCCAGGCTTTTGGGTTGATCAAGTAGTCGATCACTACCAACAGGTTCCCGCCTCACAAATCATGGCAACACTTGAGACTATCGAACCTGACACTGCAATAAGGCTACGGATCTTGGGCGAGGATGATGTCGGTGATCCCCGTCAATTCATGGCTGTGGTGAAGCTCCCTCAGGGTGATAGCGTCGCCGACCGCTTGGAAAAATCGGGACTTCAATTATTTCAATCTGATCAAGGTCTTGAAGTTGACGTTGTTGGCGTCATCGCATGCTTTGTGCGTAGAATTACCCTAAGGAGGAACAAAGCGAGAATTTATGCCTTTTAGTATCATGAATTCCACTTTCTCGCGTTGATGATGTTCAGCGGCCGGACATTTGATCGCTCGGCGGCTCCAGAATACCAATCAAAATCACCAGACAGATTAATATGCTCCCACCCCAGAGGTGAGACGTGTTTGAGTAAATCAGGGTTTGGCAGCTTCCCAGCCCGTTGAAGATGCTTTGTGGCTTTATCCATGTACTGTGTATTCCAGTATACGGTGGCTGCTATAACGAGGTTGAGCGCCATTGCACGTTTCTGTTGAGCAGTTGGAGAGAGGTCGTGGATCCGACCTTGCGAATGAGCAAAAATAGCGGTTGCAAGGGAATGACGAGCTTCTCCCTTGTTTAACCCTCCCTGGCATTCCATGCGCAATTTTGGGTTTTCCATCCAGTCCAGCATAAACAGCGTACGTTCAATACGTCCAATTTCACCCAAGGCAAGGTAAAGACGATTTTGTTGTCGATATGCGCCTAATTTTTTCAACATTGCAGAAGGCTTTACTGTACCGTTTTTGGCACTGGCGGCCAACCTGATAGCATCATCCCAATGGCCCATAATAACTTCTTCATTAATTGGCTTTCCCATGATCGGAGCAAGCCCTTTCCATTCATTGGCTTTTCCAAAGCATGCCAGACGTCGATGCGGAAAATCTCTGAGGCGTGGAGCTAGACTGAGCCCCAGAAGATAGAAAAGGGTAAAAACATGATCTGAAACACCGCCGGTATCAACATAATGGACAAGAGGATTAAATTGAGCGGCATTCCCCACCAAACCATCCAAAACGAATGGAGCTTCCCCTGACGTGGCCCCAATCACGTTTGAATTAAAGGACCCATATTGACCAGACAGAAAGGAATATATTTTGAGACCAGGGTCAGGCCCGTATTTGGCATTGATCTCTCCGGAATTTCGACCAGATGGGAAAAACTGGCCATCAGAGGATGTATGCTGAGCCGTTCCCCATACCTGCGAGAACGGCAAATTATGATGGGCATCAATAATCCGAGCCAGTGCATCAGTATATGTTTCTGGTCGAAGGTTCCAGGCTGATGCCCAGGATAGCTGCGCGTGAGTTAAATCCTTTGACGCCAAAGCCATACGTTCTAAACCAAGATTGGTTGCTCCTGCCAATATAGAGGCGAGAACTGCTGCCGGGTTGGGATGAGGCCGTCCTGAACGTAAATCTGTGAACGCATCCAGAAAGTTTGTCTTATTCACAACATCCCACAAAACATCCGTAATTTGGATCCGCGGCATTATAGCATCAATAGCACGATCTAATTGTTCAGCTTCAGGAGGGGTGACTGGTTCATGTGGAGTAATTTTCAATTCTCCTTTTTCTATCCGGATACTCTCAAGTTGGCCACGAACAAGCTTGTGTTCCACTTCATGTAACCGACGACGCAACAGATCCTTGCGTTCAGTTAGCCATGCCCACTTATTGGTCTGTAGGCCGACCTTATTCATAATTTTCACGGCCTCCGACTTTGGGACAAGATATGCATCAAACGGGCGATAATCCCGACTACCTTCAACCCATGCATCACCTGCTCTGAGACGATCCCTCAGGGTTGCTATCACAGCGGTTTCATAAATACGTCGTTTCGGTTTTCCACCCTCAAAAATCAAGGGCTTCCAATGTTTCGCTGAGAACGGCATGGGGACAATATCCGGTAATTTACGTTTGCCCGTACTGTTATGTTCTTTCAAAAGCTCCAGTGCAGCATTTAAGTCCGCTCCTGCTTGAGGAACGTTGAATGTGAAAGCTTTGAGAAATGCAGGTGCAAACTTTCTAAGTTGGGTATAGCGTTTGGAAGCAAGGGAAAGAGGGTCCTGTGCTGCCATATCGACAAGTGCATCTATCTCGGGCCTGGATTTCATAAGTCGTTCCCAGCCAACCATTTCGTCCAACGCCTCAAAAGGATCTTTACCGTTTTCTCGCGCTAATTCCATAGCATCAATTGTTCCTCCAAAGAGGCGCATCAGGCGCCCAACCTGAGACTGTTTGGTTTGCCAGGTTAGATCTTGTTTTCGTTTTGACCTGGTAAAGAGCTGCCCGGTTAGGCGTTCGAATGTTGCAATAGAAGCATCCGTTAACACAATGTTCAATTCTGCCAGTTGAGCTGCCAAGGTGGCAATTCGTCGGCGTTCTCCGAAATCACTGAGTAATTGAGTTGGTGCCACCATCCCCTCTCGTGCAAATTTTTTCAGGCGATCCGGATGAATGTTCTGTCCAAGTGCTATTGGCAACTCAAGTGAGCGAACAAATGTCAAACGCTCAAGTAAATCTAACATGCTTGCCACACTTGTTGAATGTGGCATCCCGCGTAACCAGGCCAACCGAGAAAGACCAAGACGGGTGTCATTTTTGAGAAGGCCATTGAGTGTTACTTTCTGGCTTTCGCTCAAATCATCATTCAGTGCCTGCGCTGACAAACGCCGTGCTCGAGCACGGCCGGCTATTCCGATCCGTTCCAATGTATCAACGCTAGGTAAAACCAGTTGTGCTTTGCGTATATCTTCCAGGAGAAGCGCCATGATTGTCCGACCATCATCCGTACCAAAAGCTGCTTGGGTGGCAGATTCCAAAGCAGCATCAAAACCAGTTTGCGTGAAGGCTCTAAGGCCAAGATGCTGCATTGCCTGATTACGATGCATGGTCTGCGTGGCTTCGCGTATACCATAATTTGATAAAACTGAGAGCGATACACGTATCTGCTCACAGAGCCAATAAATAACTGACTCGGGGAGTTCAGTAGAATTATACCAGCCTTGGCCAGGATGCCGTAAAAGCGCCAAATGAATAGCCAAGCCAAGTTGATTTTCCGGGCGTCGTCGGGAATGTACCAGGTCAAGATCTTCTTCTCCTAGAACGTAAAACTTTTCTAAAGATAAAGTGTCGGAGGGTATCCCAAAAAAGAATTCACGTGTGGAAGCTGAAAGTAAGCGACGTCTTGCCATGATGTGTCCTTAAAATGTTGTTTATCATTTTGGGACAAGGTATAATATAGGGACGATTAAAGAGACAGTTTTTACTGTTGAATGGATAAAGATCCTGACGATAGGTAAGACGTCTCTAAATGGATCATTAAAAAGACAGGACTTATGAAAAGAAAAGGCGATATTCTCGGTTATACTCGCGTATCAACGGCTGATCAGGATTCATCAAGTCAGAAAGATCGGTTGGAGACCATTGGTGCTATCCGGGTTTTTGATGATGTGATATCCGGTAAAAAATTTGAACGTCCAGGGTTGAGTGCACTGATAGACTTTGCGCGTCCTGGCGATAGCCTCTGTGTCATACGTCTTGATCGTCTCGGTCGATCTCTTAAAGAGCTTTTAGAGACCGTTGATAACCTCAAGGCAGAGAAGATTAATCTCATCAGCCTGGAAGAAAAACTCGATACATCAAGTGCAGCTGGCGAGCTGGTGTTCCATGTTTTTGGAGCTATTGCACATTTTGAACGGCGCCTGATCTCAGAACGTACTCGTGACGGCATTGCTGCCGCACGAAAGCGGGGGAAAATACCCGGAAGACCTAAGCTTGATGCAGAAACGGTTTCTGCAGCTCAAAAACTTATAAAAGCAGGATTAAACCCAGGGCAGGCAGCAAAGCAATTAAATATCGGAAGATCAACAGCTTACAGGATCGCTCAGGCTGATTACTGAGAATGCTGTTCTAGGGTTGTTCTTCCTTAGGGTAATTCTACGTACAAACCATGCGATGACGCCTTGTTGAGATCGGCAGCCCGGCGGCACAGGCAGGACTTGATGCATTTCAACTGATCGAAAGTATGGAAGTTCCAAATTCACAACCCCCGAAACAACTGATCTATATTCCAGCTCTTGGATTGATCTTGATTATTATCTTATATCAACGCCGGAGAAAACGCGGACAGGATATCAGTATCCAAAATGCGCCCGTGAGTACTTAATATTAAGGGGTGGTATCAGATTGTTTATTCGTCATGGACAAGTTTCTCGTAACCAAAGAATAACCACATAAAAAAGGCTGCCAAATCGGCAGCCTTTTTCAGTTTAGGTCGTATCCAGTCTTAGTGGCGGAAGTGGCGCATTCCAGTAAAGACCATGGCAAGGCCGGCTTCATCGGCAGCAGCGATGACATCGGCGTCCCGCATGGAGCCTCCTGGCTGAATAACAGCGGTAGCACCAGCATCTGCAGCGGCAAGCAAACCATCAGCAAAAGGGAAGAAGGCATCGGAGGATACCACAGAGCCAATGGTTCCAGCCTGTGCGATGTCTGTATTATCAGCAGCTTCTTTGCTTTTCCATGCGGCAATTCTCGAAGAATCAACTCGGCTCATCTGACCGGCGCCAATACCAACGATCGCACCGTTCTTGGCATAAACAATGGCATTTGATTTCACATGTTTGCCAACACGGAAGGCAAAGAGCATGTCTGCAACTTCCTGATCGGTTGGTGCCCGTTTGGACACGACTTTGAGGTCTTCAGCCGTGATACGGCCGTTGTCTCGACCTTGAAGCAGGAACCCGCCAGAGATGGTTTTCATTGCCATGCCCGTATCGGCAGGGTTCGGCATTTCACCCGTTAGCAAGACACGCAGGTTCTTCTTTGCAGCAAAAATTGCGCGGGCTTCATCATCGATCGATGGTGCAATGATCACTTCGGCAAATAGATCGGCAACCAGATGGGCAGTTGCGGCGTCCATCGTGGTATTTGTGGCAATGATACCGCCAAAAGCACTGGTGGGATCACAGGCAAGGGCAGCCTTATAGGCTTCGCTGAGATTATCACCAGTCGCTACGCCGCAAGGGTTGGCGTGTTTGATGATGGCGATGGTCGGGGCCTCAAACTCTGAGACCAGCTCAAAAGCAGCGTCTGTGTCGTTCAGATTGTTGTAGCTAAGCTCTTTGCCCTGAAGTTGTTTTGCTGTGACCACGCCGGGGCGGGCATCGATAGAGCTGTAAACCGCGGCCACCTGGTGTGGGTTTTCGCCATAGCGCAGAGATTGCTTGTGTCTACCACCAAGCGTGGTTTCACGGGGAAAGTCTACCCCGCATTCACCTTGGAGCCAGTTAGAGATCATGGAATCATAGCGCGCCGTATGGCTATAAGCTGTCGCAGCCAGTTTGCGACGAAGCCCCAAAGACGTAGCGCCAGCGTTGGCTTTCATCTCTTCTTCGATCAGCGCGTAGTCCGCAGGATCCGTAACAATAGTCACAAAGCCATGGTTCTTAGCCGCCGCCCGAACCATCCCAGGTCCACCAATGTCTATGTTTTCAACACAAGTTTCATAATCAGCACCAGATGTAACCGTCGCTTCGAATGGATAAAGGTTGACCACAACCAGGTCGATTGGCGCAATGTCATGCTCTTCCATCGCATCAGTGTGTGTCTTTAGATCTCGTCTAGCAAGAATGCCCCCGTGGATCTTAGGGTGTAGCGTTTTTACGCGGCCGTCCATGATTTCTGGAAAGCCTGTGTGGGCTGAAACTTCTTTAACGGGAACACCGGCGTCGCTCAAGGCGCGAGCCGAGCCACCAGTGGAGAGGATTTCTATACCTTGATCGGCGAGAAATTTGCCGAATTTAACAAGACCTGATTTATCGGATACGGAAACGAGCGCACGACGGATGGTGTTAGACATAGCAGTTCCTTGCAGCTGTCATCCACCCCAGGTGCCCACCGGGGCGGGAAGATTAAGGACGATTTCGATCAAGTTTTAGGGATCAAAAGGTCCTAGTTGGCCGAAAATTTCTTAGGCGAGGCCACTAATAGCCCGAAGAACCAGAGGATGCAATGAAGGGATTCTCTATTTATATAGCCTTATCAAATACAGAGAAATCCGGCCATCAAGTTTTAGGAGATTACACTATTGATTTCTTGTTTTTGTTCAACTTCTTGGGTCTGTTCAGCTGTGCCTTGGTGTCCATTATATTCAGGGACCAGACGGCGCAATTGCTGGATGACTTCTTCACGGTTTCGATCATCGATCAATTTCACCAGATGATCCAAACTCTGAGATAGAAGTTCAAGGTCCGTAATTCTGGGTGCAGCTAATTTCAGGCTGTTGTGAATGGTTGGGACCATGGGTTCCGTTGCGTGGAAAAGTTCTTCATAGAGCTTTTCTCCGGGGCGTAGACCCGTGTATTCAATTTTGATATCTTTGTCGGGCTCAAAACCGCCCAGCCTGATGACTTGACGGGCTAAATCAACGATCTTGACTGGATCCCCCATATCGAGAACATATATTTTTCCAGCATCCTCGCTCGCCATTTCTGTGCCAAGGGTCATGGTTTGCAAGACCAGTTCAACCGCTTCCTTGATGGTCATGAAGTAACGCGTGATGTCAGGATGGGTAACGGTTAAGGGGCCACCAGCCTTAAGTTGACGCTGAAATAGGGGGACTACGGATCCAGTTGAGCCCAAAACATTGCCAAAACGTACCGTTACAAAACGGGTATTACCTTCGATTTTGCCAGCAAGATCCAAGGCCTGACAGTAGCTTTCGGCCAGCCGTTTGGTTGCTCCCATTATGTTTGGCGGGTTGATGGCTTTGTCTGTTGAAATTAGCACCATAGTTTTAACGCCAGCTCTTCGGCAGGCATCAGCTGTGTTTTTGGTGCCTATCGTATTTGTATGAACCCCTTCAACAGGGTTAGCCTCAACCAACGGTACATGTTTTAAAGCTGCAGCATGAAACAGAAGCTCCGGTTTGAAATGCTCAAAAACCTGATCCAAACGAGAACGATCTCTTACATCACCGAGTATCGCATCGCGTTTCAAATCGGGATAATCTTCACTTATCTCTAAATCAATGGAGTAGAGGTTGAATTCAGAACTGTCCAAAAGAATGAGATGAGTTGGTCCAAAAGAAGCAATTTGACGTGAGAGCTCAGAGCCAATTGATCCCCCGCAGCCCGTAATCATTACCCGACGATTAGCAATTAGCTTTTTCATCGCCGGGCGATCCAGCTTGGCCTGTTGTCGACCGAGTAGATCTTCGATTGCGATAGGCTTTACTTCTATGTCACTCCCTTCGCTACTTCTGAATTCGGTAGGGTTGGGTAAGCGCTCGATACTAAGGTCACTTTTTTCAGCGACCTCGTTGATCAATTGCATGCTGTCGCGATCAATAACCTTGGAAATAATAATGCGTTGTGGAGCTCGGTTGCCAATAGAAGTGACCTTTAGGGCGTCTTCCAGTTTATCCAAAGGGCCCATGACAGGGACATCGTGAATGCGTCGACCTGTTTCAGCTCCACTGGGATCAAGAATGCCGACGACTTCATAGGCGCTTTCGGGATCACGAGCGATGTGGCGGAGAAACGCTTCGGCGATATCATCAAATCCGATGAGGAAAACAGGTACCCGTAGATGGCTATTTTTCTCCATCAAACGACGAAGACCTTGGTCTTTCCATATACGATAGATCATCCGGGGGCCCCCGAGCAGGAAGATCAGGACAAACCAATTGATGATCAAAGAGCTACGGGGAATATCTTCAAGTCTGTTCCAGAAGAAGAGTACCGGTAAGAATAGCAACATTATCAAGGTCGAGGCTTTGATAATGTTGAGTAAATCGTTCATTGAGGCGTAGCGCCAAATGCCTTTGTAAAATCCAAGCATCCAAAAAGTTACGGCACCAATGGCTGTGAACAATCCCCAGGCAGGAAGAAGGCTTCCTGTGGGGAGGTGAATTGTCTCAGCCACGTCCATACGAAGAGCAAGCGAAAGAGCAAAAGAGGCTGCAACCATAATCAAATCATGCGCAAACGCGATCATTGATTTGGTAGTGGATTTAACCAAAAACCTCATTCGTGTAATTCCCTTAAACTATTCGTCAAAACTTGCTGCTAATATCCGTGCACAATAAAAGGTAAAGTCAATTTTTACCAGAAAGCATTTTTGATAAGGAGAATATGATTTTATAGGCTTTTAGCTATGGCTTTAGAGGACAATAATTTCATTGTTGCAGCGACGATGGATATGCTGAATGCGAGGCTAACCCAGGGATGATCTTGGCTGAATAGTACCGTAATACAAATGAGGCAAAGGTTGCAGGCAAGTATAACGAGAGCAATTTTTTTGTGGCTTGCACCATTTTGCACAGCTATTTGATAGCAGTGCTCTTTATGAGCGTGCCATACTTTCTCTTTTCGTAATGAGCGTCTGGTTAAAGTCCAAGTTGCATCACAAAGATAGTAAAGCGGCAGGATAAAGGCCGCAGCCCACAAACCTTTAGCAATTAATAAAAGGAAAAACCAGCCGAGGATATAGCCAAGGGGAACTGAGCCAACATCGCCGAGAAATATTGCCGACGGTTCCCAATTCCAAATCAAAAAACCAAGGGTTGTTGCGAGAACAATTAATGGTAGATAGTAATATTCCTGAGGCCAGGATAAGAGCAGGGCGAGGGCGATTAATCCTATCGTTATGGAGGAGGTTTCAACTCCGGTTATTCCATCGATACCATCCATGAAATTGTAAAGATTAATGAGCCAGATCCAAGCCAGCCCCAAAACTATGTAGTCAACAATTTGTGGGATAAACTCTGGAAAGAGTTTGATGTTGAGCCCACCGTTTTTAAGGCCCCAAAACCCTAAAACAACAGCAGAGATTTGGACAACCAAACGAACTCTTGCAGAAAGATTTTTAAGGTCATCAAGCCAAGATACCGCCATTAGCCCCAAGCTCCCGGCGATAACCTGCCAAAGCCCAGGTATTGGTGTGGGTACGGATAAGGCGTATCCAAACCAACCCGCAAGTAGCACGCCCATCAAAGCAATCCCGCCTCCTCTTGGGGTTGGGACAGTGTGGCTACTTCTATGGTTGGGAGTATCTAAAACGCCTTTGCGGAGCAGAACTTTGCGCAACAAAGCGGTTGCGATACAAGATGCTAACCCGAATATGGCAAATATCGTTAATAAGTGTATAAACTCTGTCATAGGTCCCATAAATTAGTTTGGTTATTTTTTGCGATCGCCTTTTTTGTCGGGACCCTTACCAGAGACCAGTTAACAGCTGTATCTTTGTTGGAGGTAATGCCAGAAAGGACGATCTGTTGGCAACGACGGATTTCACCTGATTTACCGAGGTAAATACTCGGCTCCAGGGCAAGATGTGCATCTGTGCAAGTAAATTGCCAGCCGCCCCCTTTTTGAAGACGTAATAGTACGGCCTCGCCATCATTTATGGAAGAAGCTTGGACGTCTGAATGGAGATGGAAGCGAATAGCAAACTCTTGGCGTGAGTTTTGATGTTCAGTACTGGTTGAGTTAAAATGATCACTGCCTTGAATTCCAACACCTTTAGCAAGGGCGGTAAGCGTGCGTTGGTGAAGTAATCCAAACTTTTCAGCATAGCCATCGTGGCTCATATCGAGTGATATTTCTCCCTGATTCTCGTCGCGGCGACAGGTGACATTTTGGGGCCGTTTAGCAAGCCCGCCAAAAGGCGTTAAATGAGCGGAATTGGTTTCGCAAAGTGTCGCTGTCGAGTGGGCTGCTGTTGCTCTTGGCACCCATTGCCACTGAGCGTGATGGCGTTGAACACCGCAGTTGCTGATTAAACGCTCCCTCCCGACAGACATCTCAAAACTCAATGTGCCCGCGTGTGCAGTGAGATCGTAACCAGGAGGTGGTGGAGCGCCAGCATCCACTATCAATAAGATACGCCCTGATTGTACGCGTTGAAAACCACTTTGAGGGGCAGACATAAGAGGCTGTTTTCGCCCTTCTGCCCTTTGCAAAACCATATCGATTTGCCAGCCATGATCTTCGTTTGAATCATTAAAAAGGCTAAGACCTCCATCCCCATGGAGAAACAGTCTTAATACGGGTGACATTGATTCTATAGCAGAGATTATCGAGCCGGGTACTTCTTCGCCGCCAGCGTGGAGGGTTGCACGGATATCTATAAGATGGCGGAGAACTTCGAGATGAATATGCGGGCTGCGTTGGATGTGTCCACCATCAGGAAGGATTTGTTGAGATAGTTCCTTAGATAGCAACTTGAGAGCGTGATCTAGCCATTCTTTGCCTTCAGGAAGACAAACGCTTGCATAGAGTAAGCCTTTGATGGCTCTTATTAAGTTAACGCCAGTCATGCCCGCAGGTAAGCAGTGAGATAGATAGCGCGCCTGTTGCGCGAGGCTTTCGTGTAAACGCTGCCGTGTATCTATATCAGCTGAATTTCCAATGAATTCGTAGTGGCCAAGCCAGTTATAAAGGCGACAACCTGTTGTTGCCGGGTCCCACGAGAGTGCGCGCCATTTGCTATTGTCTTCAATCCACCGCTTTATCATTTCCCGTGCTGTACGACGTGCATGGTCGCCTGCGGTTGCGCGCAAGGAGCGGAGCCAGCTAAAAGAATGGTACTCTTTGAGCCAATTTGAATCTGCACCTAGAGGAGCCCAAAGAGGAGCAGGGTTTGAAATAGTTTGTCCAGCCAGTTCAATTTTTCCATTAAGAATATCGCGCCCTTTAGCAGGATCCCCCAACCAGGGGTCTGAGGGAGTGTAATTCAAACTAGGGACGGATTTTCCTTGTAAAAACCACTTGTAAAGTGGGCTGGAATAAAGGGGATATTTAAATTTATATCCCAGTCTTTCCAAAATGATATGTAGGGGAAGTCTGAAAAATGAAGCCAAGCGTTCAGCCAAACTGGTCTTGCCGTGTAGCCAGCGGCCGACCGTTTGATTTGTATCTGATGAGTGGGTTTGGCTTCGCCCTTCCATGCGTTATACGCTCTTACAGGCCTTTCATTCTTTTTATGTTGGCTGCGTAATTATCTGGACCACCTTTAAAGGTGGCAGTGCCAGCAACAAGGAGATCTGCTCCCGCAGCGACTGCTTTAGGGGCCGTCTCAAAATTTATCCCGCCATCGACTTGAAGATCTATATCCTTACCCGTGGCGTCAATTCTCTCGCGCAATGCAGTGATTTTTCCCAGGGCTCCAGGAATAAAGGATTGTCCACCAAAGCCGGGGTTCACTGACATAACCAGTAATAGATCAAGATCGTCAATTACATGATCAACAATATCAAGGGGGGTACCTGGATTAAGAGCCAATCCAGCTTTTACGCCGAGAGACTTGATTAGTTGGATTGTTCTATGAAAATGGGGCCCAGCTTCAGGATGAATGGTAATAATATCGGCACCGGCCTTAACAAAGGCTTCAATGTAAAGATCTACAGGAGAGATCATAAGGTGGACATCAAAGGGCTTATCTGTGGATGGGCGAACGGCCTTGGTAATTGAAGGGCCGAAAGAGATATTAGGAACAAAGTGCCCGTCCATTATATCCACGTGAATATAATCGGCCCCAGCTTGGTCAAGGCGCTGAATTTCGAGGCCCAATTGTGAAAAATCGGCGGCGAGAATAGAGGGAGCGATACGAGTTTGCTTTTGCATTTATCCGGTTCGTTCTTGTCCAAGGGCGAAGAGCCCAATTACCAGTAGAAATTATAATAACTTTCGTACCAGTATAGACTCTTCTTCGCAAGGTTTTGCCAGATAAGGCCGGATAAAGAGAGTGCGTTATTCGTTTGCTATAATCTTCTCGTAAAGAGCCTTGTCCGTAGCACCTTCTGAGCCAATTAAGAGAACTTTGGAGTTCTTATCAAACCCCATAAGGTCTCTCAGTTTTGGATTGAGGGCGATTGAAATGGCTGCTGCAAGACCTGCAACGGCCGATTCACCCCCTTCAATTGAAGGGTCATGTCCAAGTGGATTTGCCAAAAGTCGCATAGAAGGAGCAACGAGATCATCGCTAATTTGAATGAAGTCAGAGGCCTCTTCGCGCAGAACTTTCCAACCAATTGGTGAAGGCTCTCCACAAGAAAGCCCCGCCATCATTGTTTCATCGTTAATAGCTACCGTCGTTATGGTATCGTTGCGTGCACTTTCAAATAGGCAAGCAGCGAGGTTGGGCTCAACAATTATAACCCGAGGGGCATCTTGTCCCCAATTTTGACGAAGAGCGGAGCAGACTGAAGCAGCCAATCCCCCAACTCCCCCCTGGAGGAAGATATGAGTCGGCAGGATGTGTATCTGGTTTGTTAATTCATTGGTCATGACGCCATAACCCGCCATCACATCAATTGGTGGGTCTACATAGCCTTCCCAAGATGTATCGGAGACAACAAACCAGCCATTTTGATCTGCCTCTTTTCGAGCCAAATGAACGGAGGCATCGTAATCGCCATCGATGCGAATAACATTAGCTCCGAGTTGACGCATTGCCTCCGCGCGCCCTTCGCTTACACCCTTATGAATGTATATATTGCAAGTGGCACCAAATCTCTGTGCTCCCCAAGCGAGGGATCGGCCATGGTTGCCATCCGTGGCAGATACCAAGGTTATCTCTTTGGCTTCTGAAACGTATCGGCCATTTCTGATGTCGGCTAATGAAACGGGGATGTCCAGTTTTTTTGATAATTCGCGCTGGAGTACTCTCCCTGCAGCATAGGCACCTCCGAGTGCTTTAAAAGAGCCAAGGCCAAACCGAGGCCCTTCGTCTTTATATAGAATATCGTCAATACCAAGTTCGGCTGCCAAAGACGTTAAGTGGTGAAGCGGGGTTGGTTTATATCCATCCCAAGCCGTTATTTCTGCAGTTGCGGTATTGAAAGCGTCACGGGTAATAATGTCTTCACTCGCAGTTCCGGTATGGCGCTGGAAAGGAGTGTGAGATAAATCAGCGTGTTCAAAAGTCGGGAGCATTTTTTGTGTCCTATTTGGGAAGGCGTTCGGATACTAAGGATGCCCAGTAAGACGCACCAGTAGTCAGTATTTCATCGTTAAAATCGTAATCAGAAGCGTGTAATGGCTTGCCATTTGGCCCTTCTGTGCCATTGCCGATCAATATGAAGCACCCCGGTTTCGCATTTGAAAGATGAGCGAAATCTTCTGAGAAGGACATCGGAGTTCTATTGCCATCAACCTGATCGGATAGGTTTTGCGCAACCTTGATTGATGCTTCTGTCTGTTCTTGCGAATTAATCGTTTCGATAAATTCAGTATTGAATGAGAACTCGATATCAATGTCATGTGAAAGTGCAATACCATTGATTATACGTTGCATCAGGGATTTTATAAGGTCTCGAGATTTTGGTGTTCGCGCCCTTACATCCCCCTTTAGGAGGGCCGAACCTGGAAGGACATTGCGTCTGCCATCCGTTATGAACTCAGTCACTGATACCACGCAACCGCTGCCTGGTTCGAGTTTACGCGCAACAATGTTTTGAAGAGCTTGGACTATTTCTGACCCAATTAGGATCGCATCAACCCCCTGTTGAGGCATTGCCGAATGACCACCACGTGCCCGGATATCAATTTCGAAAAGGCTTTCACTGGAACAAATTGTTCCTACTCGAGTAGAAAAGCTGCCTTTTGCTGCTCCAGGAAGGTTATGCATGCCATAGATTTCATCAACGGGGAATTTAGTGAAGAGTTCGTCTTTAAGCATTGCTTCAGCACCGAGGCCATTTTCTTCATTAGGCTGGAAAATGAAAATCACTGTACCGTCAAAGTTCCGGTTGTTTGACAGATAATTGGCCGCCCCGAGGAGCATGGCTGTATGCCCGTCATGCCCACAGGCGTGCATAACTCCATTAGTTTGTGAGCCATAGTCGTGTTTACTTGTTTCGGATATTGGCAATGCATCTATGTCTGCTCTTAACCCGATAGCTCTATTGCCGCCCCCATTTTTAAGGATACCAATTACCCCTGTACCTCCGATTTTTTCAAAAACCTCAAGTCCAGAAGATCTGAGTTCTGATGCAACTTTTTCGGCGGTTTTAGTCTCATCAAATCCAAGTTCTGGATAACGATGGAGATCGTGACGGATCTTTCTCATCATGTCATTGAGAGGGTCAAGAGTTTGCGGAGTGATACTAGCCATGGTCAAAACCTCTATTTCATATAATTACAGAATATCATATGTATTGTCCGAAATTAATTGAAGATGATAAGATTATGGATAAAATTTATTCCATGTTGGTCAATTTGTTCTGAAGGAGATTGTAATGGATTCATTTGACTACAAGATTTTGGCGCAAGTACAAACGGACAGCCGGATGACTGCTGAGCGTATAAGTGAGGGGGTTGGGTTATCGCCTGCTGCGGTTCAAAAGAGGTTAAAGAGGCTAAGAGATAGCAGAGTTATTCGCTCTGAAGTCGCCTTGCTCGATCCCCGAAAGCTTGGGCATCCCATGACGGTGATTACCGAAGTAAGCCTAGAGCGTGAAAACTTAAATGTTCTCGATGCCTTTAAGCGCAGAATGCGTCAGGCTGAAGAAGTGCAACAATGTTATTATACGACGGGCGAAGCTGATTTTATCATTATTTTACTTGTAAGAGATATTCAGCATTACGAACAGTTTACGAGAGAGTATTTTTTTGGAAATTCTGAAATAAGTAAATTTAAAACAAATATTGTTATGGACCAAGTAAAGGTGGGTTTAAAAATTCCTATCCATAATTAAATACTTCTGCATTTGTAGTAAGTGCCTTAAATATATTAATTATGCTATACGGTTTAATTTTATGGTATTCAATTGGAAATAGAAAAGGTGTCTCTCTAATAATAACGAAAACAAATAGTTATGTAGTGATATGATAATAATTACGTGCCGATTTATTCTTTTATAAGTAGTTAAAGGTAGTAATTTTAAACTCTCCTTAATAATTTGTGCATATCATAGTATGCGTAGGTGGTGGTTGCCTGGATAGATAAAGAAAAATAAATTTCTAGCTATTAAGGCATTAAAGGGCGATAGGAGGATTTCTAGGGCTATGAGTATTTCTAAAATATTTGGTATGAGAATATCAAAAAAACTCCCCATATTATTCGTTATAATTTCGGCTTTATCCGTAGTTTCTGTTGGTATATTTAGCGTCATAAATACGTCAACAAGTTTACTACATCTTGAAGAGCAAACGCTCATAGCTTTGGCTGAATCCCGAAAAAACTCATTGAATAATTATCTGAAGTCTATCGAAGAAGATTTGGTTGTATCTGCTGCAAATGGCTATGTGCAGAACGCAATGTCGAACTTCACCCTTGGGTTTCGTGATGAAAAAAGGGTTCACAAGGATCCTTTAAAATCATTACATGGAATTTATATCAATGATAAAACTGCAGAGGCTACTAATTCAAAGGGAAATCCAGAAAAAATTGGTGAAAAGCATTTGTATGATGGCCCCAAACTTGAAGGTGCTTATCACACTGAACACAGACGTTTTCACCCTTGGTTTCGCCAAATGCTTCTTGCCCGTGGGTATTATGATATCTTTTTGGTCGATGGGGATGGCAATGTTGTCTATACCGTTTTTAAAGAGCTGGACTATGCGACCAATTTAATCGATGGAAAATATAAAGATACTGGGCTAGCGGAGGCCTTTAAAGCTGCCCTGGCTAATAAAAAATCGGGAAGTCTAAGCTTCATTGACTTTGCTCCTTATTCACCCAGTTATGGTGCCCCCGCGAGTTTCATGTCGACACCGATTGTTTCAAAAAACGGTTTTCAAGGTGTTCTTATTTTTCAAATGCCGATTGATAGAATCAATGGTGTGCTCCAGCAGGAAACTGGAATGGGTGAGTCTGGCGAAACCTATGTCGTCGGCAGGGATTATTTGATGCGTAGTGATTCCCGGTTTTCCGAGGAATCAACAATTTTGAGTACAGAAGTGAATACCGAAACGGTGCGCCTCGCTCTTGAAGGTAAGGTTGGTATTAGTATTGTTCCTGATTATCGTGGAATTAATGTCCTGTCCGCATACCAGCCACTTGATTTCTTAGGTGTTCGTTGGGCTCTGATGGCTGAGATCGATGAAGAAGAAGTTGTGGCTCCTTCAAATGAAGCGGCATTTTACATCTTTTTAATTGGCCTTGGTGTCTTATTTTTAGTGGCGCTTCTGGGGTGGTATTTTGCACGTTCGATCGTGAAGCCGCTCCAAAAATCAACATCCGAGATGCTTATGTTGGCTGAGGGTGATAAGTCATTTGAAATCTCTGGCTTGACCTTGTCTGATGAAATCGGAGACATCGCTTCAGCACTTCAAACCTTTAAAGAGAATGCGATTGCACAAGACGAAATGGCGGCCAAAGAGACAGAAATGGTAAGCCAGCGTGAGGTTCGGACTAAGAAGATTGAAGACCTGGTCGCTCAGTTTGAAACTGATAGTAATGAAATACTGACGCATGTTGGCGCAGCAGCTTCTCAAATGAATACGACTTCTGGTGAGATGTCATCCGTTGCTCAGGATACAGCTGTTCGTTCGAACACGGTGGCGGCAGCAGCTGAAGAAGCCTCTGTCAATGTTCAAACAGTGGCTGCGGCAGCTGAAGAACTGAGTTGCTCCATCGAAGAAATTAACCGTCAAGTTGGACAATCAAGTGAAATCGCAAGTGATGCGGTTCTAAAAGCGGATGCAAATATTGCCACAATCAAAGGCCTTGAAGAGGCTTCCAATCGGATTGGTGAAGTGGTCGGGTTAATATCCGACATTGCTGAACAGACTAACCTGCTTGCCCTTAATGCAACTATTGAGGCAGCACGAGCAGGAGAGGCTGGTAAGGGCTTTGCCGTGGTGGCAAGTGAAGTGAAAAACCTTGCAAATCAAACAGCAAAAGCTACTGAAGAAATCAGTGGACAAGTTGATGAGATGCAAGGCGTAACTCGCACAGCTGTTGATGCAATTGAAGCGATCGGTAAAACCATCGAATCAATGAACGAAATTTCTGTTTCAATCTCTACCGCGATTGAAGAGCAAGGCTCAGCCACTCAGGAGATTTCCCGTAACGTGCAAGAGGCTTCAGCAGGGACTGCAGAGGTTACGTCTAACATGCAAGGCGTAAGTGAAGCGTCCACCCAAACTGGGAATTCTTCACAACAAGTGCTGGAAGCGTCCAATGATTTGGCGGTTCAAGCAGAAGAGATGCGTAAGAGCGTTGATGCCTTTATCGAAGGCATCCGCGCAGCCTAACCAAAAGGCTAGGCTACTTTACGAAGGCGGCAGGCGTAAAAACCGTCCATGCCGCCTTCGTCGTGTCTGTGGCACGGTAGGCAGCGAAGATCACCCTTGTCAGTCAATAGAGAAGATAACCACTCTGCATCTCCGAGCTCTTTGCTTTGTACAGGTACTCGTTCGAATTTGCCTTGATTTTCTCCCAAAAATTTCTCAATTTGCAGGTGACCTTCTTCAGGTTCAAGCGAACAAGTTGCGTAGACAAGGGTTCCACCAGGATTAAGCATTTCCGCGCAGTTCTTCAGTAATTCAGCTTGTAGTTCAGCAAGAGTTTCAATGTCTTCTGGGCGTTTGATGCGACCCAACTCAGGGTGTTTGCGAAGGGTCCCTGTCGCAGAGCAAGGGGCATCGAGTAGTAGGGCATCAAATTTTTCTTCAGGTTGCCAGCTCGTGGCATCTGCAGTGATAACTTCTGCTTTCAACTGAAGGCGTTCTAAATTTTCATGGACACGTTTCAAGCGCTTGGCAGAAGAATCGACTGCCGTAACTGAGGCGCCAGCTGTAATTAACTCAGCAGTTTTCCCACCAGGTGCCGCACAAATATCACCGACCCGCTTACCTGAAACAGAACCCAGTAAGAGAGCTGGCAAGCTGGCTGCAAAATCTTGTACCCACCATTCACCATCGGCATAGCCTTCTAGGAATACAGGATCGCCAGTACCAGCAGGTAAACGGATCGAATTTCCAGAAGTAACGGTGCCTTCGAGTCTTTCAGCCCAATCAACGGGGTTTTGTTTAACGGTAAGATCAAGAGGGGCTTCAGCGAGGTGACTTAAGGTTATTGCCCGGGCCGTTTCTTCGCCGTAGGTGCTGACCCATTTATTCCAAAGCCATCGCGGAAGGTTGTCATAGCTCTCGTCCATGGTTGAGAGCATGTCTTGGCCTTCGCGAGAAAGGCGTCGTAACACAGCGTTCATCAGAGGTTTGTTGCCGCTGATACGTGGTCCGCTAGCCAAATCAAGGCTTGTACTGACTGCTGCATGTGGTGGTGTATCGAGATAGAGAAGCTGAACCGCACCAAGGCGAATGATATCGCGAACATCAGCCATCTTTGATGGAAGCTTGCGTTTCATGCAGGCGTTGATCGCTTTATCAATCTGACCCAATCGACGCATAAGTGTCGAAATCAACAATCGGGTAAAGGCACGATCCCGTCTTTCCATGCTTTCAAAATCAGCCTGATGGTTACTCAGGGCTTCATCAAAAGTTTGGTGCTCCCGCAGGATGTTTTTTAAAAGAGCCAGGACAAGTTTCCTCGGATTTGCTGGACGGCGGGGCTTTGGCCCTTTGCCAGAGTTGTTGTTCCGAGGCGTATCTTTATTTGATTTGGTGCGATTTTCAGTCATGGGCATGGGTTTACCACGTCTGACGGGGGAGAAAATAGCTAATTTTGCGTAGGTGATATGTTTTTGGACAAAAAATCACAGTATGGCGTTGTATGATAGTATAAAACCTAACCTTTTACAGAGGTATAGGTGCGTCAAATTGAGGAAGGAAAATTCCAGTGACAAGGGTTGGCATCGGGGTGGGGAAATGCCATATCAATAGTCATGACCCGATCTTTTACGACACATACACCTAAACAGAAAAATCGTAAGAACCACTTTCCTGCACCAGGTGAAGTGGCTTCAGGTGTTAAACGGAAAAAAGTTACGCCTAAAGATCTCGATAACGCTATAGAAGCAAGACTTCAGCGTGAAAGGGAATTTATGGAAGGGTTGGAGACGAAAAAAGAGATCGGCGGCCCAAGTGGCCCAGAGCCAACACGATATGGCGACTGGGAGCGAAAGGGCATATGCGTTGATTTCTAATTTGGACTTTAGTGTATTGGTTTGGGGTGTCAACTTTGTTGACCCGATTTCGGAGTAACGCAGAGTTATGGAGCTTCTCGCACCTTATCGCCGCCGTATTGATGATCTTGATGATCAAATTATGGAGCTGTTCTCTCAACGGTTTGAAGTTATTCGCGAGGTTGCAGATCTCAAAAACGAGCACGGAATACCGGCGATTTTGAAAGATCGTGTTGATGAGGTCCGCGAGAGAAATGCTGCTACGGGAGCGTTAAAAGGCCTAGACCCTGAGTTTATCCGCAAGCTTTATACCCTTATTATCGACGAAGCCTGTGATCTAGAAGATCGCTTAATGGGTAATAAAGAATAGGCCCAGAGTCTGTCGGTTTTCCAGAGTATCTAGATTTTAAAGCCCTTAGATACTAAGAGCTCTCTTACTTATCCCTCTTTATCTGACAGGGCATTGGCTTAGATCTTTGCCTAGCTTGGGCGGGTGCGCAGGCCAAAACGTTTAAGCGGCCGCAGATTGACCAAAGCAACACCTAGAACAGTCATGACCATTCCTATCAGAGCCGTAGAGTGGAAGGTTTCGTCATAGAGATACCACGCCATAAGAGACGCGGTTGGCGGAACAAGGAAAAATAGGCTGGACACCTTGGAAGCTGCCCCTTTTCGAATGAGTAGATAAAGTAGGCTAATGGCCCCTACGGATAATACAATCACAAGCCAAGCCATGGCGAAGATCATCTCTCCGGTCCAGTTAATTATCATTGTTTCCGTAAAATAGGCGAGAATGCCTGTTGGGATAGCTGCTGCGGCGTATTGTATCACGGCACCAGTACGTAAATCCATTTCGCCACAGAAACGTTTTTGGTAGATGGTGCCAATGGAGATACCAAAAAGTGCAACCACGGCGATACCAACACCTAGACTGGTTCCAAGTCCGTCCTGTAATTTTGACCAAACCACAAGAATAACGCCACTTACGCCGAGTATCAGGCCAAACCACTGTCTGGTCGAAACTTGTTCTTTCAAGAATACGCCAGCAACAAAAGCCACCAGTAACGGCTGAATGCCCACGATAAGGGCGGCGACACCGGCTTCTAAGCCCCGCTCTATGGCAGCAAAGACGCCGCCAAGATATGTCGCGTGCAAAAGGATACCTGCTATGGCGATGTGAATCGTCTGGGATATGGATTTAGGCCACCGGGCGCGCCAGATAAGGGAAATGAGGAGCAAAAGGCCAACCGCTATTAAAAAGCGAACCGTAAGCAAAGTCATGGTCTCGGCGTAAGGCAAAGCCATTTTAGCAAAAACGAACCCCGTGCTCCATAGCAGGACAAAAGCACCTGGCGCGAACAAGGCAAGTAATTGGGATTGGTCTTCGCGTTGCTCTGACATGACTCATGCTCAATATTTAAAGTTGGAGTGTCTTAACTCGTTCATAGCAAGGTATTGGGAGAAATACATTAACGATATTGTTAGGGTTCAATTTGCCTCAGTTCAATTTGGCACAATTGTTTTTGGCACTTCGGTTGTTCCTTAGGATCTAGTGATTGCCTCGGCGTGAATAATTGGTACTAATTAATGAAGAATATTTTATTAAATACGAGTGCCACCTAGAGATTTGATTATGGTCACACGAACGACAAATACACCTCTTCTCGAGATAGAGCTGAACAGACACGATACCGTGCCGATGCAACGGCAATTGTTTAGTCAGCTGCGCGACCTTGTCCTCAAGGGCCGCCTTCAACCCGGAGAAAGGTTACCCTCAACGAGATATTTAGCCAAAGAACTTAAGTGTTCTAGGAACACAGTTCTCGGTGCTTTTGATCAGCTTCTTGCCGAGGGATATTTGGAGGGGATGACGGGATCAGGAACCTATATCTCTAAAGAATTACCGGATGATATGGGTACTTTTTTTCGTGGTTCACATAATAAAGCAGGAAATAAAGCGCTGAAGGAAAGTCCAGGGCTTTCAAAAAGAGGGTGCGAGCTTGCGGAAATGGAAAAGCGTGTTCATCGCAGCAGTCCAACCTTTGCACCTGGTATGACTGATGTTGCCTCTTTTCCTTTTCCGCTTTGGGCGCGATCTTTGGCGAGAACGTGGCGTTACCCAAAACAGGATATTCTTCGTAACCCTGATCCTTGTGGTTATATACCTTTACGAAAAGCCATAGCAGACCATTTGCGTGCTTCACGGGGCCTGAATTGTCATTGGCATCAGGTGATGATTACCTCTGGCGCACAACAGGCTGTTGATCTTATGGCGCGTCTTTTACTTGATTCTGGCGATGTGGCCTGGTTCGAAGAGCCGGGTTATCCTGGTTTGCGTGGACCGTTACATTCTGCGGGCGTAAAAATGGTTCCAGTCCCCGTGGATGAGGAAGGAATATCCGTATCTGAAGGTCGTCGGTTGGCCGAAAATGCACGAATGGCTGTGGTTTCGCCGTCACATCAGTACCCTCTTGGAGCGGTAATGTCTCTGCGCCGCCGTCTAGAACTCCTTGATTGGGCAGAAGAAAATAATGCCTGGATCCTTGAGGACGATTATGAAAGTGAATTTCGCTATTCGGGTAAACCTTTGACGTCGTTACAGGGGCTTGAAGCCGACCGACAAAGTGAAAGAAAGCAACCTTCTCGCGTCGTATATCTTGGTTCATTTTCCAAAGTACTCTTTAATGTTCTGCGATTGGGATATCTGGTGGTGCCTGATGATCTAGTTGAGGCCGTTGCTTCAGCAAGAACCCTGATGGATGAGAGGTCCTCGCTTCTGGCGCAGCCTGCGTTGGCAGATTTTATGGCAGAAGGCCATTTCTCTTCTCATATTCGGCGGATGAGGCGGGTCTATGGTGAGCGCCAGGGCATCCTTATAAAAAATATTGAACGCTATCTCTCTGACTATCTGACGGTATCACCTGATGCTGCTGGGTTACATATAACAGCCTTTTTTACAGATTATGCTAAAACCAGAGTGAGTGATCGTCGTATCGTTGAATTGGCAGACGAAGATGATATTTCAGCATCGCCTTTATCTCTTTTTTATAGCAAGTCAGAACATGCCAAACAGGGCTTGTTGATGGGGTTTGGGGCTTGCCAGCCTGAACAAATTGAGCTGGGCTGCAAGAAACTTGCAGGCGTTTTTGAGAGAGCTATGAGCGACAGGAAATAGTGCAAGTTGTTCGCTCTATACTTGGAGTCCTGATCTTAGCCCTTGAGTGGCTGGTCTTTTCTTTTATTGCCCCAAAAGCTAAGTATAATGCGAAAAAATCTTTAAGGTTCAGTTCAGGACCTTCTAAATTGGAATAATAATGAAGCCCTTAAACGATTTCCCTTTAGCCGTTCGCAAAAAAATTCGTTATGTCCTGACAGATATTGACGATACCGTCACCAGTAATGGCCGCTTAACTGGTGAGAGTTATCTTGCGCTTGAACGTCTAGCTCAAGCTGGCTTTAAGGTTATTCCCATCACTGGCCGTCCTGCAGGATGGTGCGATCATATCGTTCGGATGTGGCCTGTTGATGCGATCGTTGGCGAGAACGGTGCTTTTTATTTCCGATATGAGCACGCAGAGAAAAAGATGACCTGCCGATATTGGAAAAATGAGAGTGAACGCAAAGCTGATCGATTGAAAATTGACCAATTACGCCAATCAATTGTTCAGGCGGTTCCAGGCTCTGGCATTGCCTCTGACCAAGATTATCGCGTTGCAGATCTTGCGATTGATTTTTGTGAAGATGTTGATGCTCTACCACAGGCAGATATTGATAAAATCGTTGCCCAGTTTGAAGGCGCAGGCGCAAAAGCAAAAGTGAGTTCAATTCACGTCAATGGTTGGTTTGGTGATTACGATAAGCTTTCTATGACTGAAGTTCTCTTTCGTGAAGTCTATGGTCTCGAGCTTGATCAAGTACTTGATCAAGTTATTTTTTCGGGTGATTCACCCAATGATGCTCCTATGTTTGCCCGGTTCCCTCATTCTGTTGGAGTAGCCAACGTAAAGGATTTTATTGGTCGAATCTCTCATGAACCGACCTGGATCACGCGTCATCGATCCGGGGCAGGATTTGTTGAGCTTGCTGATATGTTGCTTGGATAATGTCACATCTCGATCTTGATCTTCGTGCCTTAGATATATTTGTAACGGTTGTTGAGGCAGGAGGCATGACGGCTGCGTCCCAACAAAAAGGAATTACCCAGTCAGCAGTATCTCAGGCCGTCGGTGGTCTTGAGAAGAAGATGAACGTGAAGTTGATGGATAGATCTGTACGTCCACCAGCGCTTACCCCGGTCGGCCGTACGCTTTTTGAACGCGCAAAATCATTACTCGATACGGCACGTGAAACGTCCTTTTTGGTCCGGGCGCATCAGCAGCGATCTTTGCCGCGCTTAAATGTTGGGATGGTTGATTCTTTTGGGACAACAGTGGGGCCTTATCTCGTTCGTGAGCTTATGGATGAGGCCGTTGAATGGTCGGTGTGGTCTGGGCTCACTAAACTTCATTTCAAGCGGTTATTCACCCGTGAAGTCGACGTTGTTATCACTGAGGGATCAATTCCTGCGGATGAGCGCATTATTTCTCATCGACTGTTGCAAGAGCCCTTTGTTCTCGCCTTGCCTGTTAGTTATGAAAAATCGGTTGAGAGCTTGGAAGAGCTGATAGAGGATCTTCCTCTGGTGCGCTATAGTTCACGCTCCCTGACCGGGATTAATATTGAAACTCATCTTCGACGCCTAGGTCTTGATGCGCGCAGGAGATTTGAGTTTGATACGGCGGATGCAACACTTGCTATGGTGGGAGTTGGAATTGGTTGGGCGATAACAACGCCGCTTTGCCTGTTACAGGCTAAAACTCATTTACCGTCTATCCGTTGCGCACCTCTGCCTGGGCCAAAGTTCTCACGCAGCCTAATGTTGGCAACACGACGCCACGAGCTCGAATCGTTACAAAAAATGATCAGTGAAAAGTCGAGAGAAATACTGGAGCAAAGATGCTTGCCTGAAATTTCTCAATTTGCACCTTGGGTCGTTAAAGAGATTCTAATAGGCGACACTGCCTCGCAATAATTAGCTTGCGCTCTTTCGCATTGATTGAATGTAACCAAGAGCATAATCAATACCGGACCATGCCGTTACTGCTGTTGCAATTGCAAGCAGCCAGAATGAAACCTCGACAGTATCCATATACTGACTAAAGAATCCACTTAGCGCATAGAGACCCACGGTCCACACTTGTGCACAAGCTTGGACAATAGCTTTGATTTTTCCGCTGGTGCGTGCAGCCATTGTGAAGCCCTGTTGCTGGGCAAAAATACGCAAATAGGAAACGATGATATCTCTGGTGATAATAACGGCCACGAACCATACCGAGATCCAGCCAATACCAAGAAAGCCAATGAAAACCATGGCTCGGTATAGACTGTCGCTCATGGGATCAATAATCATCCCCAGTTTTGTAACTTGGCCATAGCGACGGGCAATATGGCCATCGGCCATGTCTGAAATCTCTGCAATCATCATGACGACGATGGCGGCAATAAGGTAAGATTGAGTACCGGCAAGTAACAGGTAAATCACAATAAAACCTGCGCCGCTTCTGAACACACTAAGCCAATTGGGAAGATTCATCCTAATGCTGCCCTCTGCATGAGATAGTTTTGACGTCCTGTGGTCTTCGCTATCTCTCGAAGCGAGGATTTTTGTCCGTGGACTATAGATAATTTTGGTTTATAACAGTCGCTAAGAGCGGTCACAAGTGCGATAAAAAAAAGATCGCGGAGAATCCGTTAACAGAGGGCGTTCACAAAAAAATAAATGAGATTCTGGTTCAAGAAAAAGATGCATGCCCGAAATAAGAAAGAAACAATCGCAGGATTGCTTCGCCTTCTCTATTTCCGACTTGTTATACCTGTTCTTCGATCCGTTGATCAGCCCGAAACTGTTGCGCGCGGCGTTTTTGTCGGACTGGCACTTGGGATGACGCCGACTGTTGGTATTCAATTATATACGGTCTTTATCGTCTGGTGGTTTTGTCGATATGTGGTGGGATGGCACTTTAGCCTGATTATAGCGATGGGCTGGTCGTGGCTCTCAAACCCCCTGACAATGATCCCACTGTATTATCTTTACTATATTACAGGCCGTATCCTACTTCTTGATTTTGAGGGCGAGCAGGATTTCAAAAGTTTCTCACGGATGATGGCTGAAAAGCTGACTCTCGAAGGTGGGGTCTGGGAAACTGTTGTTGAAGTGTTCCATTTCATGTTGGAGCAAGTGGGAACATCCATTTTTGTTGGCTTTATCCCTTATAGCCTTGGTCTTGGTATCTTGGGTTATTGGCTCTCATTTAAATTTGCAACACGTTATGCCGAAGCCCGCAAAAAGCGGTTGGCTGGCTCACGTTCAAAAGACAATAACAACACACCTTCAGACATAGAATAACAGCAAGAACGAGTGGGGTTGTACCCGTTCTTGCTGCCCGTATTCATTTAGTCCGATTGAACTTTAAGAAGCAGGCGCGATGTCTGTTACCAAGTTCTTGCCGTCTTTTTCATCATAGGTAACGACGACTTCTGTTCCAGGTGCCAAGTCCTTAACAGAGAGCCCGCCCGCGAGTTCAAGAACGGTTCCGTTTTCCATAATAATTGTGTTGGTTGCTTCGTCTGTTGTCATCACGCGACCTGTCATTTCAGCTGCGTTAGCCATAGTTGCTGCGCCGATAAGACCTAGAGCGATTACGCTTGCGAATAGTTTCTTCATTTTATGTTCCTTTGTTAAAATATTTACCGTTGCTGTCCTCAGAACATAAGTCCGACAGGGCCGGTTTGAGAAGGAACAAGAAGAAGGCAAAGTTGGGTTTTATATTCGAGCATAGTTATGTCAGAAATAGGGTAAGTGTTTGAAATGTGGCAAACATTTGTTCAGCTGGCCTCTTTCAACGGCTTTGTGTTTCCTTTTTGTCATCAAGTGCCACAATTTAGTCACTTTTATTTTACAAGTTACTGAATTGTGACTGAAAAAATAACGCTTTAATTTTAGGAAGTATGGAAATTATGTCAGAAATTTTAGAGGGTGGTTGTCTATGTGGAAAGATTCGTTATCAAACAACCTGCCTGGACTCTAAAATCAAAATCAATTGTCATTGTCGGGATTGTCAAAAGCTGAGCGGCGGCCCCTATGTCTCTCTTATGGGAATTCCGCCGGAGAGTTTTTCGGTGACGGGAGAGACCAGCTGTTTTGAACATGAGGGAGGGTCAGGAGGGAAAATGCGCGCTTTTTGTTGTTCTCATTGTAATGGTAGGGTTTACGGAAAGCCTGAAATCGCTCGAGGCATGATCTTGATCATAGCGACTAGTCTGGATAAGCCAGAAATTTTCGCCCCTAACGCAGATGTGTTTGTTAAAAGCGCGGTCCCTTGGGATAGGATGGATGAAACTATTCCAAAATACGAGGGCGCTTTTTCGAGGGGGTGATAAGTATGAGTGGTAAATTTTCTGGGTTTCCCAAAGCCGGTTTTGATTTTCTTGATGACTTAAAAGAAAATAATACACGTGACTGGTTTGCGGATAACAAATCCAAGTACAGGGAAAGTCTCCAAGATCACTTACTTGATTTTATTGAAGATATGGTCGAGCCCCTTGCTAAAATAACACCACACTTTGTTGCAGATGCCCGACGTAATGGGGGATCTATGTTCAGGATTCATAGAGACGTTCGTTTTTCCAAGGATAAACGCCCCTATAAAGAACATGCAGCTTGTCATTTTCGTCACTCCCTAGGTAGAGATGCTCATGCGCCAGGGTTTTATGTACATTTGGCAACAGATGAAGTTCTGTATGGGGCTGGCATATGGATGCCGCCCAGTGATGCCCTTTATATGATTAGGCGGGCAATTACGGATCGCCCAGATGCCTGGAGCAAGGTCCTTAAAGACAAGAAAATGAAGCAGATGTTCGGGGGAATTGGGGGCGATGGCCTCAAGCGACCTCCAAAAGGATTTTCTGCAGATGATCCACATATTGATGATCTAAAACGTAAAACGTTCTTTTTAATGCACAGAACAACAGCTGAGGCTGCCCAACGTCCTGAATTTCTACATGAGGTCGTTGAAGGGTTTAAGGCGACGATGCCGTTGATGCATTTTCTTTGCAAGGCAGTCGACGTTCCTTGCTAAAGCTTAAGAGAGAGTGTGGCGGGTAAGTGAGAGAATTAATCAGGTTTTTTAGATAAGAAGACTGGAATTTTAGTGTCTTTCAGATTTTCGATTCCCCACTTAGTTATCTCGCGAATAAGAGGTCGGAGATCACTTCCCTTTTGTGTGAGTTTGTATTCGTATCGTGGAGGATTGCTTTGATAGGCCCGTTTCTCAATTATTCCTGAAGTCTCAAGTCGTTTTAATCGTTCAGCCAATATGTTCGTGGATATTTTTTCAGGCGAGTTTAGGAATTCGCCATATTGGCTTTTACCAACGAACATGAGATCGCGAATGACGAGGAGTGTCCATCTGTCACCAAGGATGTCTAGGGTCTGAGATATGGGGCAGGTGGAACGCATTGGATACCTGTTCAATAGGGATGGATCTTATCTTTAGATAATAGATCTCCGTGTAACTTTCAAAAACAAAGTAACTCAATTGTTTCAATTTCTAAAGATACTGCGGCTTTTTGGCGCTTGCTCGTCTTTATTCTTGGAGAGATAAGAGAGGCAGTCTTTTAACACGGAGAGCACAAATGTACCTCATTGCTGATGCTGCCGGACCAATTGGTCGTGCGGTTACGGAACAACTCCTGGGGCAAGGCCAGCTCATACGCGTATTAACCGCCGATGCAGAGTGTCGGAATCTATGGCGGGGGAGAGGAGTTGAGGTTAATGAGGGGGATCCAAGACACGGTTCTAGCTGGGAGAAAGCTCTGGACGGAGTTGAAACCGTACTGCTTATTGCGCCGCCTTATAGTAGTGATATTGGGTCTCTACGAGACAGCGCAACATACCAATCGGCTTTAATTGAAACTTTATCAATACCCCAAGAAACCCGAAATGTGATTTTCCTGTCTGCGCTCGGGGCAAAAGAACTCTGCGGATGGACACACTTTCTGGGTGAAATGGAAGCCCAACTAGCTGAATTTTGCCCTAACCTGACAATTATCCGCCCAGCTTTTTTGATGGAAAATCTGGCTCCCGCTTTATCCATGGCGCGGCATCATTCAGTACTGCCAAGCTTTCTTGCTGAGAAAATTGCCTTTCCCATGGTGGCACGTAAGGACCTGGTTTCTGTTTTGGTTGCGGCGATCCTAGATCCGGTAGAAGGCCATAACCTTCTAGAGCTACATGGCCCTGAACCTTATGATTTAAGTGAGATAGTTGAAGCTGGTCACAATGTTCTAACCAAGCACATTGCTTCCTTAACATTACCCGAGGATCAATGGCAGCCGATAATGGAGGATCAGGGACTTAATTCAGAATCAGCAAAGCTTTGGATTGATTATTATAATGCTATGAACGAGGGGCATATAAAAGCTGACCCTAATGCAACACCATTGGCTGGTGAAACAACGCTGTCAGATGCCTTGTTCCAGATATGGAAGAGCATCCGACAAAGCGAAAGAGCGTCGATTGATCCGGAAAGAAAGATACACGAAAGTTTGGAATAGATTGCTTGGGCTAATCCATTCCAAACAAATATGCATCTCCGTTTAGAGCTGAAGAGGCATAGATTCTTGAAAGGGAGATAACACTTCAATGCTGAGGCTCTCCAGCTCTATAAGAAGCAGCAATTGTCCAAGGGATGCTTTATCAGCCATTAAGTCGTTTGAGCGATGGGCTTCTTCAGCTGTGTCCCAGTAATAGATCTCTACCCATTGGTCATTTTTACTTTTTGAAAGAGATTGATAACGAAAACCGGGCAATTTTTCCAAATCGGGAATCATTGCATTAACGGCTTCGATCATTTCCTGGTCAGTAACGCCAGATTTGCCATTCCAACTAACTATTTCTACGACGTACATGAGATATCCTTGGGTTCAATGTAGGGGGTATCGCATATTATAATTTGCTTAAATGATAACAATTGAGCAATTTGCAAAGTGACTGTTCTCATAATGGAAATAATGTGGATAATTTTAATCGCGCACTGATCTTCAGACTTGTTATTGAACAAGGCACAATGGCGGCTGCCGCTCGTGTGCTGAATGTAAGTCCCTCGGTAATCAGTAAACGTGTGGGAGAGCTTGAAGCATCTTTGGGAGTTCAGCTGTTAAGGCGAACGACGCGCCGGATCTCTTTAACGGAAGCTGGAGATCATTTTTATCAGCGGATACGATATGTTGAAGGTCAATGGCAGTCGTTATTGGATGAAACGCAGAGTCTTGGACAGATACCTAAGGGGCGGATAACTATCGCCGCTCCGCCACCTGTCTTAAACCGGGTACTTGTGCCTGTGCTGGATGATTTCATGTCATTGTATCCGGATATAGAATTTGAATTACAATCAGTAGGCTATGATGAAATTCCTGTGGCCGGAGCAGATCTTTCTTTATCAAGGCGGCTGGATAATTTTGATTCTGGTGCGTTTATCGGTTTTTCTTTGTGTACATATCATAATCAATTGTTTGCGGGATCTGGGTATCTAAAAGAGCATGGAATTCCCAAGAGCCTGTCTGATCTTACTAATCATAATTGTCTTTTATATGGAAAATTTCAAAGGGGCACGAAGTGGGAATTTGGTAGCTCCGTTGAAGCTACCATAGCCCAGGAAGTTAATGTGATGAGTAAATTTGTCAGTGACAATACAGAAGTTATTATTTCAGCAGCATTTAACAACCGGGGAATAGCTTACATTCCTGCTTTGTTGATCGCAGAAGAGCTTAAGCGCGGAGATTTGATCCCAGTCTTGGCGGATTATACAAGTAAGCCTTTTGAGATGTGGGCTTATTATCAACAACTTGATTTTGTCCCCCTAAAATTGCGAGCCTTTCTTGATTACTTGAAGACAAAGTGGTGATCAAAACTTAGGAGATCTCGATTACTTTCCAAGCTTTATGCTGTAAACTTGGGGCCTGTAGCAATAAGGGCTGGGCATTTGAAAGGTTTGAATTTACATCGAAACCGATCGCTTCTGAGATGGGCCAGAAAACGGCTCTATGCGCTACAACCAAAACCGTGCCTTTTGCAGACAAAATTTTATTGAGAGCTTTTAAAATTCGAGCAGAAAATTCAGTGTAACTTTCAGCTCCCGTAGGTGTATCACCTTCTCTCCAACGTTGATCTACTGTCGCATCGTTTTTGAGTTGCCCTTCTAATTCACCGTAGTGGCACTCACAAAGTGAGGTATGGCTAAATAAAGGAGCATCACGTTTGGAGTTCACAATTCGAGCAGTCTTAAGCGCCCTGCTCAGTGAGCTGGAATGAATTGTCGAGATTGTCTGGTTTGTGAGTTGATCCCGGGCCTTTTCGGCTTGAGCCAACCCGGTAGAGTTAAGCGGTATATCCTTTTGCCCCTGATAACGTCCTTCCTTGTTCCAGTCGGTTTCTCCATGCCTTAAGAAAAAGAACGATTTTTCTATAAGTGTAGTCATAAATTGCCTTGATGTTTTTGTCTTCGAAGAGGGATGTTGCCTTGAGCGTGGTGGCAAAAGCAATGGGGAGATCTAAATAGACCCGGCTTTAGGAACTGTGCCAAGTTATTCCTCAGAAAAAGAAAAAGGGCCGAACAATTAAGGACGGCCCTTTTAGATGGTAAGCTATTAAACTTATTTGTTCATGCGGTTGTCGATGAGATCGTCGACAACGCTTGGATCTGCAAGGGTCGACGTATCGCCGAGGCTTCCAAAATCGTTTTCAGCAATCTTACGCAAAATTCGACGCATGATTTTGCCAGAGCGCGTTTTGGGAAGGCCCGGTGCCCATTGTAGTATATCCGGTGTTGCTATCGGGCCGATTTCTTTGCGGACCCAGGTTACAAGTTCTTTGCGGAGCTCATCACTTTGTTCTACTCCTAAATTCAGAGTGACATAGGCGTAAATGCCTTGGCCCTTAATGTCGTGTGGGTAACCAACAACGGCTGCTTCAGCGACCCCTGGGTGAGCAACCAATGCTGATTCGACTTCGGCGGTTCCCATACGGTGCCCGGATACGTTAATCACGTCATCTACGCGCCCGGTAATCCAGTAATAGCCATCAGCATCACGGCGACAGCCGTCGCCCGCGAAATAGAGACCGTCATAGGTTGAGAAATAGGTCTGAACAAATCGGTCGTGATCTCCGTAAAGCGTCCTCATTTGGCCAGGCCAAGAATCTGCAATACACAGATTTCCTTCTGCTACGCCTTCAAGTATTTTCCCATCATTGTCGACCAAAAGGGGTTGAATACCAAAGAAGGGACGTGTAGCGGAACCTGGTTTGAGCGGTGTAGCCCCAGGAAGAGGTGTGATCAAAATACCACCGGTTTCTGTCTGCCACCAAGTATCAACGATCGGGCAACGACCTTCGCCAACAACCTCGTTATACCAGTTCCAGGCTTCTGGATTGATCGGCTCGCCCACAGTTCCAAGTATACGTAGGGAAGAGCGGGATGTTTTCTCTACCGGGCCGTTGCCTTCACGCATCAGTGCACGAATAGCGGTTGGCGCGGTATAGAAGATACTAACGTTATGTTTGTCGCAGACTTCCCAGAAACGAGAAGCCGTTGGATAATTTGGAACGCCTTCAAAAACCAGGGTCGTCGCCCCATTTGTTAGGGGGCCATAGACAATATAACTGTGCCCGGTAATCCAACCAACATCGGCGGTACACCAATAAATTTCACCATCGTGATAATCAAAGACATACTTGTGGGTCATCGCGGCATAAACGAGATAACCACCCGTGGTATGGAGAACGCCTTTGGGCTGGCCGGTTGATCCAGAGGTAAAGAGAATGAAGAGCGGATCTTCTGCATTCATTTCCTCAGCAGGGCAGTTGGTGTCAGCAGCTAAACAGGCATCGTGCCACCACACATCACGCTTTTCATTCCAAGTGATGTCACCGCCCGTACGTTTTACGACAAAAACGGTGTCTACATTTGGGCAGCTTTCCAGCGCTTTGTCTGCGTTGGCTTTAAGGGGCACTTTGCGTCCGCCGCGAAGACCTTCGTCTGCGGTAATTAAGCAATTAGACTCGCAACCAATAATACGCCCTGCGAGAGCATCAGGAGAGAAGCCACCGAAGACAACAGAATGGACCGCACCTATACGGGCACAGGCAAGCATGGCATAAGTTGCTTCGGGAATCATCGGCATATAGATTGTGACACGATCACCTTTTTTAACGCCACGCGCTTTCAGGGCGTTTGCAAAGCGGCTCACACTATCGTGGAGCTGGCCATAAGTGATGTAAAGTTGCTCGCTAGGGTCGTCGCCTTCCCAGATAATTGCGGTATCATCTTTTTTAGCAGGTAAATGGCGGTCGATGGCGTTGTAACAAACGTTGGTTGTACCGTCTTCGTACCAACGAATGTGAACATCACCTGGTCCAAAGCTTACATCTTTTACTTTTGTAAAAGGTTTGAACCAATGAATACTTTGACCATGTTCGGCCCAGAATTTTTCAGGCGCTTCTATGGATTGCTGGTACATTTCAAGATATCGAGGTTCGTCTACCCAGGCATTTGCGGCGAGGTCTTCCGGAACGGGGAATACAGTGGCGTCCGACATGGTTCGGTCTCCCATATTATTTTTATTGTTGCGCTGCTTTATTTTTTACAGCGGTTTTTTGTTCGCAGGGATTATTCATGGATTTTGTTGATTTCTCAAGGTCTTTTTGGAAATAAACGGTAAGTTATTGCTCTGAAAATGAAAATTATATTGCATTGCAGCAATTTGGTTTGGTGGTTTTTCCTAACCGATGATTTCAGGATCACTCATATCTATGAAAACCATAGGTTTCATAGATATGAGATTTACTATTATTCACAAGAGGATATTAAGACCAGGATTCCATTGTGTCACCACGTCTAACCATGGTGCGGGGTTTATCCGGTTCTTCAAAAACACTGATGTCATTGCAAGGACGGCCAAAATAATAGCCTTGCCCAAAGTCGACATTGCAATTGATCAGAAGTTGAGTTGTTTCTTCATCTTCGACCATTTCGGCGACAGTATGAATTTTTAATTTTTTACAGAGATCAGCAATAGACTTCAGGATATGAGCTGAAGTTTCGTCACCTAAAGCATCTCGGACGTATGATCCGTCAATCTTGAGGATATCGACTTGGAATTGGCGGAGGTATTGAAGAGAGGCTTCGCCAACCCCGAAGTCATCAAGGCAGACCTTATGGCCTAATTTGCGAAGGGCCTGTATCGCGTTGTTTGCAAGCTCAGGGTCTGGAATTTTGGTTGATTCCGTAATCTCAAATAAAAGAGAATCCGGGGTATCTTTAAGGGGGGCCAACATAGGGGTAAGTTGAGAAAGGAATTCTTTGTCCCCAATGGATGCCGCTGAAAGGTTTACCGCGATTGACCGATTATGCTTTTTGCTTGGGTTGTCTTCGATCCAATTGATTGCTTTCCGACACAGGGCAAGATCAAAACCCTTGATTAAATTAAGGTCTTCAGCCGATTTAATAAATTCTTGTGGCGATCCGGTTTCCCCGTTTATTCGGGCCAATACTTCGTAATGATGTATATCGCGTGTTTTAATATCTACAATAGGTTGGAAAACCATCATAAAGTCAGCACCATCGATAACATTTTTGATCCGATGAGCTGTTTTTTGAATACGGGCCAAAATTTCAGGGAGGGAATGGGCGAGCTCTTCCAGACTAAATGTATCAGTTTGATCTTGAGCAAATTGCTGGATCATAAAACTGAGGGCTTGAGCAGCGTTCCCGCCAGATATGCCACTGTCTGCCAGGGCAATACTTGCTTGTTCAACTTTTAAACCAACACCGGTTGGATCGGCTGCTTTTACTTGCCGAGAAATTTCATCACTTAATTTTTCAATGTCGAGATCCGGCCTACTAATAAGGCCGTATTTACCGTTCCCAAATGATGCTGCCGAGTTGGCTTCCGATGAACTCGCGCGAAGGTAACTATTAATAGTTACAGATAGCTCTTGTTGAGCTTCTTTCTTTAAGTTTTTGGCAAACTCGTCGTAATTTTCGAGCTCTATAAAAGTCAGTTTATCTTCGGGATGGGTGGCTAGGTGCTCGGTTACTGCTTCTCCAAAACTAATTCTATCGTGAACAATCGCCCCCCCAGCAGCTCTGTCGGGATGAGCGTTTGTCGCCTTTATAATGGAAGGTGTTTTGCATGAGAGAAAATAGTGATTTTCGAGGTCTTGAACGTAATAGCCTGTGATCGACAAGGGGCGAAGAGCACCTTCTTTTTTCTTGAATATGAGATCAATAGGCTCAGGACGAGAGCCGCCGACCATGCCAGCAAGCAGGTTTTCAAGTACAGGTTGTTCTTGAGGCAAGATAAGTTCAGATAGCGAAACCCCGATCAATTGTTCGATAGGGCAGCCAAAAATACTTTGCGTGGCGCCACTGACAAAAACAATCTCGTGTTTATCTGATAATTCTATAAGTAAATCGGCTCGGCAAAAAGCAAAGGCCAAAAAACGATCACGCTCATGTTTTAGAGAACTATTGGTGCTCTCTTGGCTCATATAATGTCCAGACGTAGTTTGCTATCACTTGAAAGGTGAAATTGGCGTTTATTTTTCAAGCTTAGAGTTAAGTCGTTAATGCTTGATAAAAAAATTGGGAAAATTACGTATTTGTTACAAATGATTCCACAAAGCTAAGCCCAGCAAGTTAAGCCCAGATAATCAAGTATAGAGGTTACTCGGATATTTATTATAATTTCTATTGGATTGCATTAGATACATTTGGTTGGTTGTTTGGCGTGTGAGAGGTATTGTAATGAGCATGAAACCATTATTAAAACACCTATTGGTCATCCTAGCAGCGATGGTGATTTGTCTGGCAGTCATTTTGATATTCCCAGAATCGCTTGAGGCTTTTGGGGCAAAATTCTGGGATGCTGCACTGTGGGTTGGCGGATGTTTTTCTTGATTCTCTAAGGATCTGTTCTCTATAGGCGTGTTCTCTACAAGCCTGTCTTTATAAAGAGTGTGTTTGTCATGACTTCTGTTGAAAATACCCCTTCGTATTCTAAGGCCGTGTGGCCAGTGATTGCTGCTGGTTGTGTGGTGTTGTGTTTGGCGTTTGGTATACGTGCCAGCTATGGCTTGTTTGTAACACCAATTACCGACGAGCTTGGATGGGGCCGAGAAGTCTTGGCTTTTTCTCTCGCTATTCAAAATCTAATGTGGGGTTTAGCCCAACCCATAGCAGGAATGATTGCTGATCGGTACGGGGCGGGCAGGGTCCTTGTTTTCTCAGCCCTGCTCTATGGCGCAGGCGTCATATTAGGTGCAACAGGCTATTCACCAGAAGCGTCTCATCTTGGCGCAGGCTTCTTTGTTGGTTTGGGCTTAAGCGGAACGACGTTTGGTGTTGTCCTCGCCGTAATCGGGCGATCCGTATCTGAGGAGAAAAGATCCCTTGCCCTTGGTATCGCGACAGCATCGGCCTCTCTCGGGCAATTTTTGATCATCCCACTTGGAAGCGCCTTGTTACAAAGTTTTGGTTGGACTGATGCGCTTGTGATACTTGGCTTAATGGTGATGGCAATTATTCCCGCTGCTTACTTTCTGCGTGGTGTGTCTATGGTGAAGGCAGGGTCTGCTGAAGCCGCACAGACAATGAGCCTGCCCGAAGCGTTGAAAGAGGCGAGCCGTCACAGTGGTTATTGGTTATTGATCGCAGGTTTTTTTGTCTGTGGATTTCATCTTGCATTTATCACGGTACACTTTCCTTCTTATGCGATCGACAAAGGGATGGCACCTGAGATTGGTGCCTGGACTCTGGCATTGGTTGGGCTCGCAAATGTTTTTGGCTCTTATGCGGCGGGCGCTTTGGGGGGAACCTATCGGAAAAAATATCTTCTATCTGCGATCTATATTGCCCGTTCGGTAGCCATTCTTGCCTTTATCCTGGTGCCGGCATCCACTGGATCATTTTTGATTTTTGGTTTTGTGATGGGTCTGCTTTGGTTAAGCACGGTTCCCCTTACATCTGGACTTGTGGCACAGATTTTTGGGCCACGTTATATGGGCACACTTTTTGGCATTGTTTTCTTGAGCCACCAAGTCGGCAGCTTTATCGGGGTTTGGCTTGGCGGTTATCTCTATGATACGACAAAATCTTATGATTTAGTTTGGTGGATTTCGATCTTTTTAGGGATTTTTGCAGCTATTATACATTGGCCCATTTCAGATCGGTCATTGCGCCGAAACACTCAATCAGCATAATGATTTAGATAATAACTGAACCGACATAGTTTGATGGAAGTTATTTGTGTTGGTACTTGATTAAGGTTTTATACCTAAGCTGTTTTAATTGTAATCCGAGGTTGCGAGCGACGTCGGGGGGAATTCGGGGAATCAGGAATTGGAAGCGACCTTGCACATGCCAACCAACAATCTAAAGCCGAAAGTACCTTCTCATGGGGGGCCAGAACTGAAAGATATTGTTACTTCTGCAGAAGCTGCTCTTTTGGATATGGAAAGTGATTACGAAATATGGGTTGCCGAAGATGTCAGGAAAATATCTGAATTTTTGGCTGGAGCTAAAAATTGCGCAAAAAATAGTTCAAAAAGCAATGTAACAAATAGCTCGAATAAAGGCCAAGATGGCGAAGAAAAATTTATCGAAGAAATTCACGCTATTGGTCACAATATCAAAGGTCAGGCGGCGACCTTTAACTTCCCACTTCTGACATCTGCGGCAAAATCTCTTTGTCATTTCATTCAAGAAGACGAAGCAACCGCAGGTAAAAGGCTCGACCTTGTCGAAGCACACGTAAATGCGATGAAGATTATTATCTCTCAAAAAATTAAAGGAAGCGGTGGCGATATGGGCCGCGGATTGATTACTGCTTTGGAAAAGGCTGTAGACAAGATCCTTGCAGCTGAGAATAAGCTCTAATCGGGTTTTCGACCGTTCTCACTCTGGTTTGGTATTGCCCATCTGGCAGATAATTTTCCACTCTTCATCCTTAATCGGCATAACCGAAAGTCGGGATTGTTTTAAAAGGGCAATATCGTGTAGGGCGTTGTTATTTTTGATATCATCTAGGCTGACGGCAGTTTCCATCGGGTAGAGTGCTTTGACATCCACCATCCCAAATCTGCCTTTGGGGTCAGTATGGTCTGGATAATACTCTTTACAAACTTCGACAATACCAACGATCTTTTTCTCTTTTACAGAGTGGTAGAAAAAGACCCTGTCGCCCAGTTTCATGGCTTTCATATTATTGGAAGCCTGATAGTTCCGCACACCGTCCCAATGTTCAACGCCTTTGGTGACTTGATCATCCCATGACCAGCTACTGGGTTCTGTTTTCATAAGCCAATAAGCCAAAGCGTTCTCCCCATATGATGTGGTGAAAGTAGAATAGCACCGCTCGACTTATTGACAAGCGGTGCTATAAAATTTCAATTCCGGTAATGGAATGAGGTTATTTTGGCAGAACTTGTTTCCAAGGCGTAATGGTAACCTGTTCAAATAGACCAGCTTGTTTGTAAGGGTCGTTATCTGCAAAATCCTGAGCAGCAGTTGCGTCATCAAATTCCAGAATAAGTAAACTGCCAGTCATGCTCTCACCATCGGTGCCAAGTGTTGGACCTGCTACAACAACGCGGTCCATGTATTTGGTTAGATACTCAAGATGTGCCGGGCGGTTGTCAGCGCGTACGTGAGCGTGGTCTTTTTTATCTACGCAAGAGAAGATGAATTTCATAACGGTTAAGTTCCTATCGTCTTTGATTGTTAAAATTCTGCTTTTTGAGGGCGGGCCAGTAAATTGGCGATGGTATGGTCGATATTGGCGTTGCGATGTAAAACATCAGAGATCGCATTGCAGATCGGCATATCAATCTGCAGGACTTTAGCCAGAGCTGAAACGGATTTACTCGAACTGAGCCCTTCGGCTACGGTTATCCGCCCTTTCAGATAGTCCTCAATTGTGGTGCCTTCGCCCAAGGCTTTGCCTAGGGCATAATTACGAGATTGCGTAGCGGTACAAGTGAGGGTGAGATCGCCCATTCCGGCCAATCCCATGAGAGTCTCTCGGCGCCCGCCTTTGGCAAGGCCGAGTTTGACGATTTCGGAGAGGCCTCTTGTAATTAGGGCGGCTCTCGCGTTGTCACCAAGCTTGCGCCCTTCAACAATCCCGCAAGCGATGGCGATAACGTTTTTAACCGCGCCGCCAATTTCTGCCCCGATAGGATCAGCCGAGTGGTAAATGCGAAAAGATCTGCTGCCAAGGGTTTGAGCCAGCTGTTTACCAAGCTGTTCATCCAAGCAAGCGAGGGTAACGGCAGTGGGAAGTTCGTTAGCTACTTCTATCGCAAAAGTTGGACCTGAAAGAACGGCGATAGGATTATCAGGCATGACTTCCGCTAGCATCTCAGTCATCAACAAGCCGCTCGTGATCTCTACACCCTTGGCGCAAAGAACGAGGGGGATACTTTTACTTATCTTATCCCGGTTTGCTTCGAGAACACTTCGCAGATGTTGTGACGGAACGACCAATAAGATGACATTACATTCAGAAAGATCATTTATTTCTGATGTCGCCTTAATGGATGGGTTGAGGGCAGCACCCTTCAAGTAGAGTTTGTTTTCATGTTTATTGCTTATATCGGCGACGACTTGGGTATTTCGAGACCAGATTGTAACGTCATTTTCTGATGCCGCGGCTACCGCTGCGAGGGCAGTTCCCCAGGCACCAGAACCAATTACGCCTATTTTTTGTCTTGTTGGTTTAGAATCTCGTTGGGCAGTCATTTCTTTAGATCCTTCACGCCAGTGAGTTGATCTAGTGGCCATCTTGGTCTTGGGGCAAAATCAAGTGAATCCGTGAGGCCAAGGCGTAACCTTTCCAGCCCAGCCCAGGCGATCATAACGCCATTGTCGGTACATAACTTGACGGGAGGAGCTAGCAATTTGGTATTGCGCTGGTCGGTTAATTCAGTAAGGCGACTGCGTAAAGCAAGATTTGCAGCAACACCACCAGCAACAACAAGAGGGCCAGGGCGTCCGTATTTTTCTTCGAATATATCCATCGCCCTTTTGCAGCGATCAACGAGAACATCACCAACAGCTTTTTGAAAAGAAGCCGCGAGATCAGCTTTATCTTGCTCGCTCATGTTGTTGGGGTCACCACCGTCACCAATAATTTCGATTATCTTTTTGCGAACTGCCGTCTTTAATCCGGAAAAGGAGAAGTCACATCCGGGACGGCCTTTCAAAGGGCGCGGAAGATCAAAGCGATCTTCATTACCTTGTTTGGCAATTTGCTCAATCAAAGGACCGCCGGGGTAGGGAATCCCCATCATCTTTGCCGTTTTATCAAAAGCTTCACCTACAGCATCATCGATTGTGCCGCCAAGTCGGGTGTAACAGCCGACGTCTTCTACCGCCAATAACTGACAGTGACCGCCGGAAACAAGAAGTAATAGGTAGGGAAACGCTGCTGCATCACCTTCGGTCAGACGGGCCGTGAGTGCATGACCCTCTAAATGGTTCACGGCGAGAAATGGTAACTTGCGAGAGGCTGCAATAGCTTTTGCCGTCATAACGCCGACAAAAACACCACCAATTAAACCAGGTCCTGCGGTCGCAGCAATACCATCGAGATCATCGAAGCCGACGTTGGCCTCGTCCAGAGCTTCTCTGATCAGCCGATCTAGATGATCCATGTGACTACGTGCGGCGATTTCAGGTACCACGCCGCCATAGGGTTTGTGTTCCTCGAGTTGGGTGAGAACTTTGTTGGCGAGGATAGTGTGGTCACCATCAACAATTGCTGCAGCTGTTTCATCACAGCTGGTTTCGATACCTAGGACCTTCATAGCTTCCATATTATGTTGAGTGGGTAGAGCCTTGCAGACTGTACCGAATTTAACCATTACACTCTAGAAAATAGCATAATTAGCGCTTCGGCAAGCCTTCCCTCTTAAATTTGCACTATGACGGATATTCCAAGAAAAAAATCTAGGTGTAATTCATATCTTCTGGGTCAAATAACCAAAAGTTGAGTTTACTGTGAGGACGAAAACAGAGCTATTTAGGATATGATTTCCTTATGTCGCTGGAGTTTACATGAAACCCGTTGAAACCATGGTTGTTATAGGACTGCTAATTCTAGGTTTGGCTTTTGCAACGCTCTCGCAAGCTGCCCCATATGTGGAGACAAGGGATGTTTCCGGAGGGCGTTATGTTGCTGTCATGCCTGAAGGAGTTTCTGCCGATGGGCTTATGCCAGTTCTCTTTTATTATCATGGGTATGGACAATCTGCAGAGACAGTAAAGAACAACAAGGCTCTGCTGAAGTTGGTATCTGAGCGTGGAATTTTATTGGTAATACCCGATGGGTTAAATCGCAGTTGGTCAAACGTTGGTGCGCCTAGTGAAAAGCGCGACGAGATAGAATTTACCCAAAATGTTCTTCAGGATGTCCGGGCGAACTGGAAAATTAAACAGGGCCAAATTTGGGCTACAGGATTTTCTAAAGGAGGTTCAATGGCATGGGACGTTGCTTGCTACATGGGAAATGAGTTTTCTGCATTTTTCCCAATAGCGGGATCTTTTTGGCGACCTCACCCGGTGACTTGTGAGGGGCCAGTAAATATTCGGCACATACATGGTTTAAGCGACAGAGTCGTTCCAATGCGAGGACGTGCAATTGGTGAGCGTTGGCACCAAGGCGATGTTCGACAGGGTGTGGCGATCTGGGAAGGTTTAAATGGCTGTGAAGCTCTTCCAACCGAAGTTTCGCTCAAGGATATGAGCTGTAAAATTTGGAGTGGGTGTCGTTCTGGTAAAGCCTTGGAATTGTGTCTGCATAATGGGGGGCACAACGTCAAAACGGAGTGGATAGCACGCGGGATTGATTGGGCAGAAAGCCTTTAAGAGGGAGTGCATTGATAAATTAGGAAATAGATCTATAGAATTTATTAGGAGTTAACCAGTTCCTGCGTCATAACAACGATATAATGTTACAGAAATATTAAATCAGGCTTACCTTTTATGCCGATTTAGCCAGTTGATATGTTGTTGGGGGACGAATTGGGAATAACCATTGCTGTACTGGTAATCTTATCAGCGTGCCTTCATCCGCTTTGGAATACCCTTATTAAAAAAGATGACGACCAACGGGTAGCCTTTCTCGCCCTGACTGTTGGTCTTATCCTTATTTCCTTCACACACATTCTACTTGTTGATTATGATTTTGGCGGTGCTTTATTGGTCTGGGACAGTATTCTGCTCTCTTGGATCGGGCAGATGTGTTACGGCACCGGGCTGGTTATTGTTTTACGCCGCGGTGATCTATCGGCCTATTATCCCATCGTACGCTCTACACCGGTAATTGTGATTTCATTCAACTTTTTTGTTCTTGGCCAGTCATATGATTTACTGGTTATTCTGTTTGTTATCATAGTCTTGGCCGGGGCATTTGCTCTACAATACAGACGAGGGCGACGGTTGTTGGATGACCCGATAACTCTCGGCTTTGCTCTTCTCGCGCTTTTGGGCACGGGAATATATACTCTCGCAGATGCGGCTTCGATGCAGATTATCGAGCCTCCTGTACTGAACTTTTGGGTAAACGTGTTATGTTTTCCTAGCTATTGCATGCTCTATTGGCTCATAGATCGGGACAATACAGGTTTGCGAAGCTTGAAGGCCATTATCACCAAACCTCTACACTACTTGCTGATCGCGGCTATTTGTTACTGCTCTTATTATCTCATTCTCTATGTTTATAGTGAGGGAGCTGATGTTGCAGCGGTTGCCACTGTTCGTCAGGCCTCTATTCCAATCTCAGTTCTGATCGGTGGCCTGTACCTAAGAGAAGGGGCGGTTCTGCGTCGCTTGGTCGCGTCGCTTCTTCTTGCTGTAGGAATTGTCGGAATCATCTTGAACGGGTAAGGTGGCCCTGAAAATGGAACTGACCCACAAATTTAAATATAATGGCTGTTATTGATGACTGATCACCCCATCCTCCGACTTGGTACCCGTGGTAGCCCGCTTGCTCTAGCTCAGGCTAACGAAGTAAAGCGCTTATTGGGTGCCGCCCATGCCGATCTCGCCTCTGATAGTGCGATCGAAATCGTTGTCATTAAGACCACAGGGGACATGATTCAAGATCGTGCTCTTTCAGCCATTGGCGGCAAGGGGCTTTTTACCAAAGAAATCGAAGATGGGCTTCAAGATAGCAGCATCGATGTCGCGGTTCATTCCATGAAAGATGTACCGACATGGTTGCCAGATGGATTGGAGATATCCACGGTTTTGGAACGAGAAGACCCAAGAGATGCCCTGTTTTCCAACAAGGGTAAAACTTTGGCAGACCTTCCAAAGGGAGCTGTTGTTGGATCAGCTTCTTTACGTCGCCAAGCCCAGATCAAAGCCAAGCGTCCTGATATTGAGGTAATAACCTTTCGGGGATCAGTACAGACCAGACTCCGTAAGTTAGAAGAAGGTCAGGTTGATGCCACGCTTCTTGCTGTGGCGGGATTGAACCGTCTTGGGCAGTCAGAATTAATTACTTCTGCGCTTTCTATAGAAGAAATGTTACCTGCCCCTGCTCAGGGGGCCGTTGGCCTAGAAATCCGTATCGGTGATACTCGTGTACGCTCTTATGTGGATGGGATCCATCATGAGCCAACTATGCAGCGTATTTCTGCTGAACGTGCCTGTCTTGCTGAGCTTGACGGTTCTTGTCGTACTCCTATTGCGGCCCTTGCAGAAATCAATGGGGACGAAATGCATCTTCGTACTATGCTGGCTGCGACAGATGGCAGTGAGATTTTTACGACTGAACGTCGAGGCCCCGTAACTGAGGCGATAGAGATGGGGCGATCTGCAGGACGTGACCTAAAAGAACAAGCAGGTGAAGAATTCTTTAGAATTCTCGAAGCACAACAGGCCGAATAGAGAACTTGATATAAAGCTAGCTCAGAGATCACGATGATAAAGCATCTCGTTACGCGACCAACGGTAGATCAGGAGCCTTTTATCTCTGAACTAAAGGCCGTTGGGCGAGAAGTCGTCCTTTCTCCTGTGTTTGATATCCATTTTTTTGAAGGCGCAAACTTAGATTTTTCAAACGTACAGGCTATTTTGATCACATCTGCGAATGGTGTACGTGCGATTTGTCAAAGATCTAACGATTTTAACCTTCCTGTCTACTGTGTGGGCGATTCTTCTGCGCAAGCAGCGCGGCATGCCGGATTCGAAAATGTGTTTTCTGCAAATGGGGATGTTGCTGATCTAGCTGAACTAATAAGTTCTAACCTCAATCCTAATGAGGGACGTTTACTTCATCCCGCAGCTTCCAAATTAGCTGGAGATCTCGGCGGACTTCTGAGGGTGAGAGGGTTCCACTATCAACGGGAAATACTCTATGAAGCCAAGGCATTGGAGAGCTTAAATTCTAGCATTATTAATCAAACAAAATGTAATGAAATCAAGGAAATAAGCTTTTTTTCTCCTCGATCATCCAGGATATTCTTAAAGCTACTTAAGAGAGCGGAAATAGAGAAGGAGCTTATAGAGTGTAGAGCCTATTGCCTAAGCTCTGCCGTTGCCAAACATCTTGAACATATTCAGGGTGTGGAAATTAAGATATCGGATCGTCCAACAAGGCAGTCTTTGCTTAAGTTAATCGCTTCTTACAAATAAGTGTACGTACGTACTAGATTTTCCCTTAACTCTGGCGCATAGTTTTCTTGAAAAATAGATTTCTGGATGACTGAGGTTAAGAATGGCCAATAAATCGGGCGATAAATCAAAAAACTCCGCTGTTAGCTCTGGCGCTAATTCTGGAGACAAAGAAACTTCTCAAGTAGCTGATAAAGACAAAAGCTCTTCTCCTTCAGTACAAGAGAGCCCGACAAACGAAATTATTACGGCCTTTGGCGGCTTACGCCCTCTTGCGAACAAGCTCGGTATCGCGGTTAGCACAGTTCAAGGATGGAAAGAGCGTGATTCGATCCCTGCTGCCCGCCATGAAGAAATTCTTCAGGCCGCCGCTAAAGCCAAAATCACTTTAGATGTAACGCGTGTGCGTGAGAGTGATAACCTGCAAAACGATGTAACTGAACAAGAAGAGAGCAGTGACAAAATCAAAACGGATCAATCATCTGGTCAATCTTCCGGCCAATCTTCTGGAAAAGCAGCTTCATCCAAATCATCTATCCCGGAAACAAAAAGCTCGGTACCTTCCTCGGGAAGTAAATTTTCCGTCGATAAGTCTTCATCTGATGATGCGACGAAAGATAAGCTGGATGCTGATCCTTCTAGTGAAACCATCCCGCAGAATGTGGTGGTTCGTAAAGGCGGAGGCCTGAACAGCTTTTTGTATGGTATGGGGTTTTGTGCTCTTGCTGTTGCAGGAATTGTTTTCTTCCGTGGCCATTGGCTACCGCTTGTTGAAAATATACCTTCCTTGGGTGGCGATCCCACTAAAAGTTCGGTTGTTGATCTCGAAAATAGAATCGTCGGTCTTGAACAACACGCCTTTGATAATCAAAGCCAGGGCGTTGACGAGAACCGTTTCTTATCTCTTTCCGAAGAAGTGCGCACTTTGAAGCTTCACCAATCAGAACTTGATCGCCAATTGAAGGATTTAACCAGTGGTGGCGTGGTGGTGACAACTGGTGATGTTGATCAAGGCCTAATGGATTCATTGCGTGGTGAAATGCGCAAAACCCAAGACCGATTACAAGAGTTGGAAATGTCTCTCGCAACAGGTGGAAGTTCTGGAGCTGGATCGATATCCAGCTCAACGGTATCTTCTCCGACGGGTGTTTCCTTACAGCAATTGAATAGCTTAAAGTCTCAGCTGTCCTCTCTGTCATCACAGGTTGATACCCTTAAAGGAGGGCAACCTGTTCGTTCCAGCCCGGCAACAGGTGATGTCTATCTTGCTTTAGGTGTGCTGCAATTACGTGATGCTCTGCGTGGATCGGGTCCGTTCATCAAGGAACTGGATCTGCTCCGTGCTGTTGCTCCTGCAACTGGGACCGTTCAGGATCTGATCTCCCCACTTTCTTCTTTTGCAGCAGCAGGGCTTCCGAGCCTAACCGAACTTCGTGCAGACTTTCCGGCCGCCGCGAGGAACGCGCTGTCTGCGGATAAAATTGCTGGTGGGCAGACCTGGGTTGATAAGGCGGTTGGTCGTGTAAGCGATGTAATCTCAATTCGCCCCATTGATATTTTGGATGGCGTGGGAACCTCAAGTGTTCTTGCCAGAGCCGAGAATTTCCTTGTTGAAGGAGATCTCTCTGGTGCTTTGCGAGAACTCGAAAACCTCACAAGTGCCGCAAGCAGTGGCATGGATAAATGGTTGGTTTTGGCAAAACAGCGTCAGGACGGGGAGCGGGTTAGCGGCAAGCTGGCCTTACTTTTGATCGGTGTGACCGAACAAGGTATCGGTGTCGGGGGAGTACAATAATATGAAACGTGCTCTGATTTACTTCATCAAATTGGCTTTGGTTCTGACCGTTGTTATCTGGATTGCGAACAGGCCCGGTACCGTATCTGTTGATTGGATCGGCTATCGCCTGGAGACCACGGTTGGTGTTCTCTTTCTTGGGGCCGTCGCTCTGGCGGTTTCTGCTGCTTTTATCTATCGCTTTTGGCGAAGCATGATCAATGCGCCGGCTCTCTTTGGCCAGGCGCGGCAAGACAACCGTAAGAAACGTGGTTACAAAGCTCTTACCCACGGTATGGTCGCTGTTGCCGCTGGTGAAGCGCAAACTGCCATGGCTATGGCGCGGAAAGCAGAGGCACTGCTTTCAGACGAGCCTCCCTTGACGATGCTGTTGTCTGCTCAGGCCTCTCAACTTCAGGGCAATGAAGAGGCCGCGACGAATTATTTCACGGCAATGCTGGAAAGTAAGGAAACCAAATTCCTCGGTTTACGAGGGCTCTTGATGCAAGCACAGCGTCGCGGCGATCTTAAAATCGCTCTTGAGCTGGCCAGACAAGCCCATGCCTTAAGCCCAAAAACGCCTTGGGTCTTGGAAAGCTTGTTTGAGTTGTCAGAAGCAACAGGTGATTTTGCCTCTGCTGATCAGGCGCTCAAAGAAGGCGCGAAGACCAAAGTATTAAGCAATGCAGATGCCGGTCGAAAACGTGCTGTCGTCAAACTAGAACAAGCCTTGAGCGCTGGGGACAAGGACCAAGAACAAGAGGCCCTAACACACGCGAAAGAAGCCTATAAACTTACCCCTGATCTCGTGCCTGCGGTTACATTTCTTGCGGGTACTTATGGTCGGTTAGGTAAAACGAAGGACGCAGAAAAGGCGCTTCGGAAAGCTTGGTCCAAACAACCACACCGTGATCTGGCACGCGCCTATGTTGCTCTCTGGCCTGCGGAATCGGCTGTTGAGCGGGTAAGGCGTTTAGGTCAGATGGTTTCTAAAAATCCAGATCATTACGAAAGCCATATTGCTCTCGCCGAAGCAAACCTATCGGCCAAGCTATGGGGTGAAGCCCGCAGGTATTTGAAGCTAGCCTCGGAAGAAAGTGGCCCCAGCCGTCTTGTCTGTCGTTTGATGGGGCGTCTTGAAACCGAAGAGCACGGTGATACCCGCGCCGCTGCCGAGTGGTTTGAAAAGGCAGAAACCGCTTTGATTGCGCACAATTGGGTTTGTGGCTCTTGCGGTGCCATCGCCGACAGCTGGCAGGCCCACTGTGGTGAGTGCCATTCGTTTGATACCCTAAGCTGGAAACGGCCAACCGTGCTACGAGAAGAAAAGGCATTGGAAGTTAATAATCAAAAGCCAACTTCAGCGCCTCCAGTTTTACTAGAGCACACGGGGGAGCACGAAGTCATCATTACGAAGCCTACCGCTATTGAAGGTGCCGCGAGAGACGTGGGCGCTTAAGGGGTTGGATAAGTCTGTAGGTTGTGTCGAAGTTACTCGTTAAACGAGAGTTTAGGGGTTTCATCTCACGATTTATCTATGGTATTTTTACATGTGTGCCCCAATAGCTCAGTTGGTAGAGCACTTCATTCGTAATGAAGGGGTCAGCGGTTCAAATTTGCTTTGGGGCACCATAATATTTAGTTGCAATCTCAGTAACTAAGAGTGGCGAGAACATCCGATAAATACTGAAATCGATCAAAGCGATTAGGATACACCGAGGACCAAATTAGTTTCCTACTAATACTGTATTATTGAATCCAGGCGGAGTTACCCATTTACGGATTACCTCGAAGTCGGAGGGCAACTTAGACATCATGATTTTTTCTGTAAACATACTCGCATCTTGAAGAGAAAATTGTCCCTGCAGGATAATGGTTCGATTCTTCAAAGAGCCTTTAACAGTTGGTATTGCAATGACTCTGTTGTTCAAGACAAAAGCTATTGTTTGCCCTATCACAGTTTGAATTCTGTATAAGCCAAGTCGATCTAGTTTTAAATGTATCTCAGGAATGCCATTTTTGTTGTTAATCATTTCAGCACCCCGAATATTCTTCCCCCCTAGTAAAACTCTCTTCTTGATAATAACCTGTCTAGAGTTGCTGTCGGTGGCCTTACCTGAATCAAATGAAAGTAGTTGGCGGAGTGCTACGCTACCTGCTGGAACTATTCCATCCTCAAGTATACGCTCATCCACAGCTTGAAGCGTTAGACGGGGAGGACGGCCCTGGATGAGTAGTGGAAGGTTATCAGGATCAAAGCCAGCTGGATATTGTAAGACGATCCGATTTGAGTTTCCTACCCGTTGTACGAAGGAAGTTTTATCATTTCTGAGCCGAGAAGATAATCGTTCTCTTAATTTGATCACTGTGCTTGAAATTGCTGCGTCAATAATCTCTTTTTTCTCATCAGTTTCCATTCCAATCGTTAAGGTCGAGCGGTCGTCAGGTTGGGAAATGACAGCTGGATAATTTAACCTAATGGACTTTAGGGCGCTCTCGATTTGTTTTGGAGATATAATAGTGACTTGAACGCGATCATTTACAACTTTCAATCCGCTGTATCCAAGCCTGTTTTGGCGTAAGATACGGCGAATATCTTCGACAAAATTCTCTAATACATCTTCGATAATGCGGTTGGAATCGACCTCCAATAAAAAGTGGGCCGCGCCTCCTTGTTGAAGGAGGTTTTTATCATCCAAGGACAATTTAAGTTCTGACGCATATACCGGTGTAATGCAGCCAACAATGAACGTTGTAATTAATAGTACGATGATGCGCATTTTTAGTAACATGGTTGAATAATACGAGAAACTAACAATGACACAACCAATGTCTCCATATGGCAAAAAGATGGAATCATAAGTTCATTAAAATCTCACTCAGACGCATGGCTAGAGAATCTCATCAGATAGATTATAAAAAACTCAGGACTATTCATGGTTACCCTCAACGTTAATCAGCAACTGTAGCGCGGCTAGAATTTCGTTGTTTTTGTCGTTATTTTTTTTGATAAATTTTTCGGCTGAGTTAGTGTGTATTGCCAGCATTTTTAAGCTGTCGAGCTGTTCTTCTTTGGTGTTAACAGTGATGTCACATCCCATAAAAACCAAGTTTATTTTTTGATAGAGGGTTCTTTCATTAGTGATGTTTTCTAGAACGTCATTTTTGATTTCTGATGGGATGTCAGCGATGTATATTGCCAGATCATAGATGTTTATATGGCTTCTGTTATTAAACTTGGACTTTAAATCGTTTCCCAGTTTCTCAAGTTTTTGAGGATGTTCAAGAACCTGTTCTCCTTCAGCTAGTAAAATTGATAACGCCTGAATGGAAGTTCTGAATTCACTTAATCTTCTTTGATACTCATCCAGAGAAACGGTGATTATTAATGCCGAAATTTCTGAATTTTTGCTTTCTTCAAGATGATGTTTTTTTTGCTCGAACTCCAAAGCCTCCTGGGCTTTTCTTGTTTGTTTATGGGTCGCCCAATAAACGCCGCCAACGGCCAATATTGCGCCAATAATACCACCGCAAAAGGCAAGCCAATCACCGATATCAACGGTTGTATCATTCTCAATCTGCATAATAACGGCAAGGATCAGCATGAGGGTAATAATTAGAAAAGTTCCCAAGAGGACATAACCCAAAAACTTATTAACCATCTTATATTCCATAACCAATAGAGTTAAAAAATCATAACAATTAAGAGCTTATGCATACTATGTGCACGTTAAGGCGGAGCCAATATCTTTTGGGATTATAAGTCGCGAAATATCTAAGAGCTTAATTTGTATTCTTAATCCTTCTATGGAGATCAAACAAAAGGTCTGGCGATTGGGGGTAAAAAATAGCACGATATTTTTTAGTATATTTGATCCCTGATGGAAATATCGATGATGAGCCACGATGACTACTCTGAAGAATATCTCAGAGAAATTTTGAGGGAGGCAAGGTCTATCGCGGTGGTTGGCGCAAGCCCAAAGCCTGAAAGGCCAAGTAATTACGTCTTCAAATCTTTACTCGACGAGGGCTATGAAATGTTTCCTGTAAACCCTGGGCAGGGGGGAAAAGAAATTCATGGCCGGGTTTGTTATTCTTCTCTGTTATCCCTTCGCGAAAATCTTGGGCGAAGTATTGATATGGTTGATGTTTTTCGCTCATCCGAAGCGGCCTTGGATGTCACGAAAGAAGCGATTGAGATCGGCGCTAAGGTGATTTGGATGCAACTCGATATCCGTAACGATGCCGCCGCAAAACTGGCTGAAGATGCGGGTTTAAAAGTTGTGATGAACAGGTGTCCAAAGATTGAAATGTCACGACCAACTTGGACGGGGCGACTTATTCATTCATGATATTGTTGTCATTAGCCTTTCTTTATTTAAGGCTTAAGGGCAAGTACCTCGCCTGAATAAGAGCTGCAGAGCTTTCTTTAGATATCTGGTGAAAGGTAAAATGTGATAACGGACCATGAATATAAATATTCTACGCTCGGTAGAAATCCAGTAGTGTAATCAAAAAACGATTGTGAAATGTATTGGGGGACAGAGTACGTGACTAAAGTTAGAGAAGTCGGCGAAGCGGAAACCCCAGTTCATTCTTCTTCAGATATATTACTTCGTGAGCTAGATGAGAACGGTATACTTCGTTTGACATTGAATGACCACGCACGTCGAAATGCGCTTTCAGAACAGATGCTGGATAAACTAGCTGAAGCTCTCTCTGAAGCTGAAGCCAACTCTGAGGTAAGGGTTATCATTTTAGCTGCAAATGGGCCTGCGTTTAGTGCGGGGCACGATTTAAAAGAATTGACTGCGGCCCGAGAAAACAGCGATCAGGGCAAGGCCTATTTCAGCAAAGTTTTATCGAAGTGTTCTGCGGTGATGCAATCAATCGTACAGCACCCCAAACCCATTATTGCAGAAGTTACAGGTATTGCGACGGCAGCAGGGTGCCAGTTGGTTGCAAGCTGTGATTTGGCGGTGGCAGTAGAGACCGCCCGCTTTGCGACACCCGGTGTTCATATCGGTTTATTCTGTTCCACCCCAATGGTGGCGCTTTCTCGCAATGTGTCGAGCAAGCATGCTATGGAAATGCTTTTGACAGGAGAGATGGTGAGCGCGGAGAAGGCTGAGGATATTGGTTTGATAAACAAGATCACAACCAACCAGGATCTCACCAAGCAGACTATGGATATGGCCAAAAAAATTGCTTCGAAGTCGACGATGACTTTGGCTATTGGGAAGCGCGCTTTTTATGAACAAAAGGAAATGTCTCTGTCAGATGCCTACACCTATACCTCTGAAGTGATGGTTGAAAATATGCTTAAACAAGATGCACAAGAGGGTATCAGAGCCTTTCTTGAAAAACGCCCACCTGAATGGCACGATGCTTAAAATTGGTGATGCCTAAATTTATGAACGACATGATATAGTTAGGAGAGCTGGTAAGTTGAGTAATCCATACAACACTGGTCTAAAGCGTAATCCAGCCAATTATCAGCCGCTTACGCCGCTCGCCTTTCTTGAACGGGCGGGCTCTGTTTTCCCAGACCATGTGGCTATAATACATGGTGATTTGCGTCGTTCTTACAAAGATTTTTATAAGCGTTCCCGACAACTGGCGTCTGCACTTTCTAGAAAAGGCATTGGCAAGGGAGATGCTGTTTCCGTCATGCTTGCCAATACACCGGCCATGTTGGAAGCTAATTACGGTGTGCCGATGTGCGGCGCGGTACTCCATTCCTTGAACACACGGCTTGACCCTGTGGTAATTGCTTTCCAACTTGATCATGCCGATACCAAGGTCCTGATTACAGACCGGGAGTTTGCGGAGGTAATTGAAAAGGCGTTGTCGCTTGCGTCGGTAAATCCTCTGGTTATTGATTACGATGACCAGGAATTTCCACAATCAGGCAAGTTCCTGGGGGATATCGAATACGAAGAGTTCATTTCCACTGGCGATCCTACTTTTGACTGGCTTATGCCTGAAAATGAGTGGGACGCGATCTCGGTCAACTATACATCCGGCACAACAGGCGACCCCAAGGGCGTGGTATATCATCACCGAGGGGCTTATCTCTTGGCACAGGGTAATGCCATTACAGCCTCGATTAAAAAACATGCTGTTTATTTGTGGACCCTACCCATGTTTCACTGCAATGGCTGGTGTTTTCCCTGGACCATTTCGGCAGTTGCGGGCACTCATGTTTGCCTGCGGTGGGTACGGGGCAAACCAATATGGGACGCGCTGGCAGATCATAAGGTAACCTACCTTTGCGGGGCACCTGTTGTGATGTCGATTATTCTCTCGACCGCAAATGAAGACAAAAGAGATCTGGATCACCAGGCGGAATTTTTTACAGCCGCGGCACCCCCACCTGAGCAAGTACTTTCCGATATGAAAACTGCGGGCTTTAACGTGACACATCTATACGGTCTGACGGAAACGTATGGACCCTCTGTGGTGAACGATTGGCATCAGGAGTGGGACGAGTTGGAATTGGTAACTCAAGCGGCATTAAAGGCACGCCAAGGTGTCCGTTATCTCTCCCTCGAAGATCTCGATGTTTTTGATCCAGAAACCATGAAGCGGGTTCCGCGTGACGGCGAAACCATCGGTGAGATAATGTTTCGTGGCAATGTGGTGATGAAGGGTTATTTGAAGAATGAAAAAGCCAGTGCCGAAGCTTTTGCCGGGGGCTGGTTTCACTCAGGCGATCTCGGCGTTGTGCATGAAGATGGCTATATCCAAATCAAAGATCGATCCAAGGATATTATTATTTCCGGTGGAGAGAACATATCATCAATAGAGATTGAGGATGTACTTTATAAACACCCCGCTGTAGCAACCGCAGCAGTTGTCGCTATGCCCGATGATAAATGGGGCGAAACCCCTTGCGCTTTTGTCGAATTAGGAGAGGGGGCAACGGCTTCGCATGAAGACTTGAATAGCTGGTGCCGAGAGAACATGGCTTCTTTTAAGGTGCCGCGTAAATTTGTTTTTGAAACCATCCCTAAAACCTCAACTGGAAAGCTTCAAAAATTCATTTTACGGCAAAGGGCGGTTGAATTGGCTGGTACCTGAGGGCTCGTTATTCGTGAGTCGTCAGGCTGGATGTCTGAACCTGACTAAGAGGAACTACTTTCCCAGAGGAAGTAAACCAGTCGAATTATATGAATGTAAATGTAATTAATCCTGTGGTCTTAATTCCAGAGCGATGACCTCTTTTTTGGCTTCTTCGTCATCAACGCCTGTTAACGCGGCTAAAAGCATTGCCGCGGCAGTTACGCCTTCTTTATGGGCCGTCAGGAGTGATTCGTTTCTGGTCATAGCTTCGGTAACTGTTTCGAAATATGCTTCTTCGACCATTTCTTTTGACGCAATATCCAAGGGATAGACCTTTCTAGGATCTTACCAATATAGATCTGTCGGCAACGTTACGAGTTTCTCATATGAAGTGGGTTTAATTCATTTCACAGTTGTGATTTTTAATCTCGATAATTTGTATTTCTGCGAGAGGATCATGGTAATCTTGTATCCGTTATTTTTTTGTTAAAAAGGTGATTTTTGTGAGTGTATACACTTTGAGGTTTGTTCGTGAGTATTTTTACTTATGCGAATGAAAAAATAACAAAAAAACAAATACTTAGATAGTGTTTAGAGGCATTTAAAAGTTCTTTAATAGGAATGATAACTTAAAGGAATGAGCATCAATTTTTGAAAAATATTAATCTTTTATAGAGTTGTATAAACACAAATTTTATCGACAAAAATGTAGAAATTTAAGATTTTCTTTATGCCGGGAAATGTATGATTTCTTTGAGCGATTTTAACATCTTGTGAGTACTTAATATGGGGTTGTCTTTTCTCTTTCGGGCACTCGTTTCGGGTGGATTTTTCCTTGCCATTTTATATGGCTTACCAGCTCAAGCGGGACCGGTTAATCTGTTCGAAGGACAATTGGAAGAATCCACGAGTAATAAAAGAATCCTGCTGATTATTGATGGTGATAAGATAACGAAATTTAGATTAGTTGATCTTGAGAAAATCTCTTTGTACGAAACTGAGGTCCCCGCGATTTGGAAGGGGGAAGAAGGAAAATATCAAGGGGTCTTGCTAAAAGACATTTTATCCTTGGCAGGTATCACTGATGCCGGGACGGTTCGCATGGTGGCGTTGGATGGTTACGTTATCGAACTAGACAGGAAGATTTGGCAGAGCAACTGTTCATTTGTCGCTACCCGCTACCAGCAGCAAGAGATTACTGTCGAGAAAAAGGGGCCAACCCGATTGTTGTTTCCTTGTTTGATAAAAAGCCCCGATTATGAAGAGACTCCAACTTCAAATTGGATATGGAATTTAAAAGAAATACATATTGAAAATTGAACAGCTTATTGAGGGAAAACGTATTTTATTTTGTCGCCATACATCATTTAAAATGGCGTAATATTTTTTATTTAAACTATAGATTGAATAAATTGTTAATCTGTAGCGAGCCATAATGACTCCTACAACCAATTTTATAGGGTAATTATTTTGCTAATCGAGGGTATTCGCTCCTTTTCCCAGCACGAATTGAATAGACAATGTTATTCCCTTAACCCCCTACCAACATTTATTGGTTTCGAAGACGTTATTGATTTGTGGTCTTCCAAACGGAAGGGGCATTTACTACCTGCATGGAGTGATTTCCAATACGATGATTTTTTTGGACTTCACAGTAGAGTTTCTGTTTCAGAAAAGGAAGATAACGATTTTAGATTCAGAGTTTATGGGTCTGATTTTGTTAGATTACGTGATCAGGATTTAACCAATAAGCTCCTCTGTGCTTCTGTTGGTGTAAAGTGGAAGGGCGGGGCTTATGCTTATTTTGCGGAAATAAGTAAAGGCCCATATATCGGTCGCACTCAGGGGGTTGTTCCTGATTCAAGGCAACATTTGGTCGAAATCGATGCGATAGATATGCCTATGGCTGAGGATGGGCAAGATGTAAGCCACTGCTTGCATATACTAAAAACTTGAAGTTTGAATTATTTTCATCTTGTTGAAATGATTAAAGTTTTATGAGAATTTGTCACAATTAAATCTTGTTGATTTCCTTATAATATTACGCTTTATCAATATATATCTTAAAAGAACGCAATGTGAGTCGATTTAATCGGATCTATTTAAGCGTCTTTTTTCTAGTACGTTTAAGCCACTACTTTTCCCTTAAAAGTTGGTGGCTTTGCGTCGCGAGGGTTACCTTCCCCCGAAGGTGGCCCTCGCATTACGTTTTACAGATGCTCCATCAGGTATAATTATCATAAATATAATTTATACTTTAATTCATATTATAAATTATATTTATGATAATGACTTTGTTATTACTAAGCGAAATATTAATCAGAGCTTTAGTGGAGCAAATTATGGAACGTACCCTTCGCATCCGAAATGGTGAAAAAGTACAAGGCACATTTTCTAGGCAGGAAATGACAGCCCGTATTACAAAGTTACGTCGTTATATGGCGGAAAGGGATATTGATGCGGTGGTTTTTACTTCCTATCACAATGTCAATTATTTCAATGACTTTGTGTATTGTTCTTTTGGTCGCCCTTACGGGCTCGTAATTACCCAGGATAAACATGTTTCTGTTACTGCAAATATTGATGGCGGTCAGCCGTGGCGTCGGAGCTTCGATGACAATGTAATCTATACCGATTGGCAAAAAGACAGCTATTTTTATGCCATTCAGCAGGAGCTTGCCGGCGTTAATTTACGGCGCGTGGGTCTTGAATTCGATCATATTAATCTCGATAACAAAGAGAAAATGTCAACAGCTCTGGGTATGCCGGAGTGTGTTGATATTGCTGCGCCAACAATGCGCATGCGTATGATTAAATCAGCCGAAGAAATCGCGATCATCAAGCACGGTGCTGCAACGGCTGACATTGGTGGTGCCGCCTGTGCAGAGGCTATTGCTGTTGGGGTGCCTGAACACGAAGTGGCGCTTCATTCAACGCAAGCCATGGTCCGGCATATCGCAAATACTTTCCCTCATGGCGAATTGATGGACACCTGGACTTGGTTCCAATCCGGGATCAACACAGATGGGGCGCATAACCCTGTAACCAGCAAGAAAATTGAATCGGGTGATATTCTCAGCCTGAATTGCTTCCCAATGATTGCAGGTTATTACACGGCGCTTGAGCGTACATTGTTTGCAGGTCACGTCTCAGATGCGCACATGCGTTATTGGAATGCGAATGTAGAAGTTCATGAAGCTGGTCTAGAGTTGATCAAACCAGGTGTTCGGTGCTGTGATATTGCTTTGGAACTCAATGAGATCTTTAAAAAGCACGATATGCTCCAGTATCGTACCTTTGGTTATGGGCATTCCTTTGGTACTCTAAGTCACTATTATGGCCGTGAAGCTGGTCTTGAATTCCGTGAAGATGTCGAGACGGTTTTGGAGCCAGGGATGGTTGTTTCCATGGAGCCTATGATCATGGTTGAAGAAGGTAATCCGGGCGCTGGTGGTTATCGCGAGCACGATATCCTTGTTATTGGTGAGGATGGCGCAGAAAACATCACAAAGTTCCCTTATGGACCAGAGCACAACATCATCAATAACTAATGCAAATTAGGTTTTAATTTGAGTAAGCCCGGTATTGGTTATTCAGTGCCGGGCTTTATCTTTAATACATCGGGCAATATTAAAGGACGTTGGTATAATAAGACTATTCCCTCAAGAGGATGGGCCTGCGCATAATGGAATTGGATACCAAGACAGACAAAGAGCGCGGTCGCCTTATGATAAATATTCAAACCGATTTACTTCGAACCTTTTCGATAGTAAATGATCTCGGGAACATCACCCGGGCTGCAGAAGTCTTGGGGCGATCTCAACCTGCTATTAGCTTGCAGTTGAAAAGGCTAGAAGACCTACTCGAAGTTCCTCTATTAACTCGCACCGGACGAAAGATAGAGTTGACGGAAGAGGGTGAAATTCTTCGAGATTATGCCCGGCAAATACTGGCTTTAAACGATGAGGCGATCTCTCGATTGAAATCACCAAAAATAGGTGGAGTGGTCCGAGTTGGCCTCCCTAACGATTTTGCGGTTTCGCTACTACCAACGATTTTGGGTGGTTTTGCCAGTGCTCATGAAGGGATCACCCTTGAGGTTAATTGTGGTATCAGCAGAGATCTTATCCAGGGCATTGATAGCAATGAATATGATGTGGTCATTGCCCTCTGTGGAGAAGAAAAATCTCCTTCGCTCGCAAAAACATGGTCAGATCGTTTGGCGTGGGTAAGTAATGGTGATGAGCAAATCCTTCAAGAAGACACTTTGCCGCTAATCGTCTATCCACAAGGCTGTCTCTATCGCCAAAGGACTGTTCAGGCATTGAATCGAGCCGGGAAAAAATGGCGCGTAGCTTACAGCAGCCCAAGTCAATCAGGAATTGAGGCCGCGGTAAAAGCAGGGCTGGGTTTAACGGTTTTGTCTGAGAAAACGGTTCCGGATAGCTTAAAGGTTGTGGCAGCTGAATCTGGATACCCCGGATTGGCGGATGTCGAGGTTGGTCTGTTTTATCGGCAAGGCAACCTAAGCGAGGCAGGACTCCGTTTAGTAAATTATATCACGGCTTCAATGGATGATATTCATTTAGAAAATCAATAGCTTTGCCTTTGCTTGATTGCATTGTTGTCGTGTGACTTGACGGCTGGTGTGCAGTGCAGCATAAATATCAGCTAAAATTAAAATGTTGGCGATAAAACAAAAAAATATCAGGGAGCGATAGGCATCATGGCATCTGTGGCAAAACCACTATGGACACCAAGTGAAGACCGCGTGAAAAATGCGGTCGTCACAGATTTTATGACTTGGCTAGAAAAGCAAGGCAGAGCTTCGGTAACTGACTTTGCCTCTTTGCATCAATGGTCCGTTGATAATATTGCTGATTTTTGGTCTGCTGCTTGGGATTATTTTGAAATACCAGGCCACAAAGGCGAACACGTCTTTACGCGCAACGATACTGATATTAAAGCCAGTAAGTGGTTTTCTGCTGCCAAAATCAATTTTGCAGAAAATCTCCTGCGTTATCGTGGAGAGCAAGAAGCAATTGTCTTTTGGGGAGAAAGGGGCCGTCAAAGATCCCTCTCCAGAGATGAGCTTTACAATGAAGTTTCCCGTTTATCTCAGGCCCTAAAAGCACAAGGCGTAGAGCCTGGTGACCGCGTTGCGGGATTGATGCCTAATATGCCTGAAGCAATCGTAGCTATGCTTGCGACGACAGCCATTGGCGCGGTCTGGTCCTCAGCCTCACCAGATTTTGGTGTGCAGGGCATACTTGACCGCTTTGGGCAGATCGAACCAAAAGTTCTTATCGCACCAGACAGCTATGATTATAACCTGAAAAATCATGATGTTCTCGGCAAGGTTCGTGAAGTTGCTGATCAAATTGCATCAATTGAAAAGGTTGTGGTGCTTTCTTGGTCGGGGGATTCTCTGGATCTTGGTAATGTAAGCAAGGCTGTGGATATGCGCGATTTTATTGCGCCTTATGAAGCCAAGGAAATTGAGTACCTGCGCCAGGGTTTTGATCATCCGCTCTATATTATGTTCTCTTCAGGAACGACGGGTGCTCCTAAATGTATCGTCCACCGGGTTGGCGGCGCCCTGATGAAGCAAGTGGTTGAGCACAAATTCCATGGCGACTTGAAGGAAGAAGATCGCCTGTTCTATTTCACCACCTGTGGCTGGATGATGTGGAACTGGTTTGCGGCAGGACTTGCTTGTGGTGCCACCCTGATTTGTTATGACGGGTCTCCTTTTGCGGGCAGTCCAACCATTCTCTTTGATCTAGCAGAACAAGAAAAAGTTACACATTTCGGAACTTCGCCAAAGTATTTAGATACCTTGAAAAAAGCGGGTGAAAGACCGATTGAGAATTATAAGCTTCCACACCTTAGAGCAATTTTCTCTACAGGATCTCCCTTGTTACCGGAAGGTTTTGACTTTGTTTACAGCCATGTGAAACAAGATGTGCAACTCGCCTCCATTGCAGGTGGCACAGATATTCTGGGCTGTTTCATGCTGGGTAATCCTATTGACCCGGTTTATCGAGGTGAAATCCAGACTCCTGCCCTCGGGTGTGCGGTTTCGGCTTTTGACGATACGGGCAAGCCAGTTTCTAATGACCGTGGAGAACTTGTTTGCACAGAGCCTTTCCCTTCAATGCCTTTGTGTTTTTGGGGCGATGATGACGGCTCTCGCTATCACAAGGCTTATTTTGCACGTTTTGATAATATTTGGACCCATGGTGATTTCCTAGAAGTCACCGAAAATAGCGGTTTGATTATTCATGGTCGCTCCGACGCGACGCTTAATCCCGGTGGTGTTCGCATTGGCACGGCTGAGATTTATCGTCAGGTAGAAACACTTGATGAAATCAGAGAAGCTATCGTCGTTGGTCAAAACTGGGACGGGGATGTTCGTGTGGTGCTTTGTGTCATCCTTCAAGACGGTGTTGAAGACTTGAGTGACGAGTTGATCAAAAAAATCAAAACTCGTATTCGTACCGGCTGTACACCACGTCATGTTCCGGCAAAAGTCGTGGCTGTAACTGATATTCCAAGAACGCGTTCGGGTAAAATTACTGAACTTGCTGTCCGCGATATTATCAATGGACGTGAGGTTGGCAATAAAGAGGCTTTGGCAAACCCAGAAGCCTTGGACCTTTATCGCGATATACCCACTCTTCAAGAGGATTAAGGTCTCTAATAGGGCTTAATTTTCAAAAACATTTGAGATGAGAGAGCCTATTCTTTCGTAGTGTTGTCTCGAAAGAATAGGCTTTAATCTTGTGTTAAAGATCGACTACGAGGTCTGATTTGGCATAGCTACAACAGGGAAGAAAACGCCCATCTGTACTGTCATCATCTGATAACCCCATAGCATTTGGGGACTGAATATCACCGCTTTTGATATCACTTTTGCAAGTGCCACAAATTCCTGCACGACAACTGTAAGATACTTCAATACCAGCGGCTTCTGCAGTATCGAGGACTGTTTGATTGCCTCTGATTTCGGCGGTTATGCCAGATTTGGCAAACACAATGCTATAAGAGGCACTTGAAGCATCGTCGGGTACAGGTAACGGTTCGATCGAGAAGCTTTCCTGATTATACTTATCCTGAGGAAGACCTAAGCCAATTAATAGCTCTATTGTTGCACTCATATAACCGTCGGGTCCGCAGACAAAAACCTCTCTTTCCAAGAGATCAGGGCATATTTTTTTAATTATCTCGGAAGAAAGCCGACCTTCAAACCCTTGTCCATCAGCTGTCGAAGTCGGAGAGCCTTTTGAGGTGTTGTAAGAAAGGTGTAAATCCGGAAGTTGGTGTGCCAAAAGGCTGAGCTCTTGCCAGGCGATTAAATCAACGGGTGTTTGTGCTGAATGATGGAAACAAACATCGTAATTTAAACCGATGTCAGCCATGAACCTGGTCATAGAGAGCATTGGCGTAATGCCAGATCCACCGGAGATCATGAGAAGTTTCCGGTTTTGCTTTTCCTGGAGGTGGAAAATACCAGAGGGGCCACTGGCCTCCAGACTGGAACCAACTGTTACATGATCGTGTAGCTGTTTGGTCCCAGTTTTTAGTGGTACATTATTTTCCTTGGAATGGAAGGAT